>Ga0307373_10001702_pt1 | contig 40931 bp, 32 predicted proteins | sample OX2MG_FD_202534 | JGI IMG/M metagenome (GOLD analysis project Ga0307373, IMG submission 202534) | Soil microbial communities from Risofladan, Vaasa, Finland - OX-2 | ecosystem: Environmental > Terrestrial > Soil > Coastal area > Acid sulfate soil | place: Finland: Risofladan, Vaasa | collected...
TCGCTCCCACCCTACGACTTCGGCAACTGTCAATCCGCGCCCGCAAACAGATCGCGCACGAAGCGGGCCGCCGCGTCCCACTTGTCGGCCGCTTTGTAAAAATCGACCGCCATCGGTCGCACCGTGTGAGGCGTCTCGACCCGGAGCGGAACATCGACCTTCGAGCAGAGCGGAATCTGAGCGCTCGCTCCGCGGGCCAGTTCCACCTCGATGGCCGGCGTCAGCAGGTAATCGACGAGCTGCCGCGCCTCGACCGAGTGCGATGAGCTTTTGATGATCGCCAGCGTGTTTGGAATGAACAGCGTGCCCATGCCGCCTTCCTGCTGGTCGGGGTAAACGATCTTCACGGGCTGCGCTTCTTCCAGCTCGATCATGGCGTCGTCGGTGTCGGTGAACCCGAACGCGAGCTGGCCCTGGGCGACGGCCTGCGCCACTTGCTTGTTGCCGGCGAAAACTTGCACTTCGTTGGCCTTGATCTCACTCAATAGCCGCTTTGCCTTCTCGTCGCCAAGCAGGGCAAACAGGCAAGCCACGTGCGTGGCGGTGGTGCCGAACAGCGGCTTGGCCAGGCCGCAACGGCCGCGCCACTTTTCGTCGGTCAGATCGTCGATCGAGCCGGGCAGTTCGTCGCCGGCCACCAGCTCCGTGTTCACCAACAGCACCCGCGCACGAGCGGCGAAGCCGTGCCAGGTTCGTTTCTGGGAGCGATAGATGGCCGGGAACGTGTCGGCCATCTTCGGCCGATACGCCTCCAGCAGCCCCCGTTCTTCCAGCCGGAGCGTGTTGAGGATTTCGTTGTTCCAAAAAACGTCGCACCGCGGCCGCTGGGCTGATTCGGCGATAATGGCCTGCGTCAGCCCCAGCGTTTTGTTCGATTCGACGTCGAATTTCGGCAACACTTTGATGCCCGTCTGCGACTCGAACTGTTCCAGAATCGGCCGCGAGAATTCGGCATCGAGCGCAGAATAGACCACCACCTCTTGCTCTTGTTGGCGGGTGCAGCCGGCGACAAATGCCAGAGCGAGCAACAGGGCTCCGCCATTTTGGATTTTGGATTTTGGATTTTGGATTGCTGCGTTATGCATACCTAGGCCGCCGAGGGAACGTCCACACCAAGCCGTTCCGCCAGCGCGGTCAACTGCTTCCAATTGCCCTCATCCAGCGGTACGCCGCGCGCCTGACGCTCGGCCAGCACGCGCCGCTCCGGATCGCCGGGAAGCTGAATCTCGTCGATTCCCGCCACGCGCGGGCAATCGCGGACGAAGCGGCTCAACTGCGCCACTTCGGCCGCAAAATGGGCCTGCCCGCCGAAGTGTTCAGGAGCGGCCAACAGCATGAAGACGCAATTGCCGTTCTGATTGACCGGCCGCTCGCGAATGGTCACTCCGCCCGACAGCGCCCCGGCAAAAATCTCGACCATCAGTGCCAGACCGAAGCCTTTGTAGGCCTGCGGGCCGCCCATGGGCAAAATGGTGCCGGGCGGATCGGCATACAATGTGTTGGGATCGTTCGTCGGCTTGCCGCCGGCGTCGAGCAACCATCCGTCGGGACAAAGCTGCCCGGCGATCTTTTTGACGCGCACCTTGCCTTCGGCCGTGGCGCTGGTGCCGAAGTCGAGCACCAGCGGCCCCTGGTCGGCGGGCACGCCGAAGGCCAGCGGGTTGGTTCCCAGCCGCGGCGCTTTGCCGCCGGGCGGCGCCACTCGCCGCGCGTGGCCGTGTGTGTTGACCATCACCATCGAGACCAGCCCGGCCGCGGCGGCCTGTTCGCAATACTCGCCCAGCCGGCCGATGTGTCCGCAGCGAATCAGCGTTCCGATGCCGCTGCCCGACTCGCGGGCCTTGACGATCAACGCCTCCGTGAGCCTGCGGGCTTGCGTTTGTCCGAAGCCCCAGCCGCCGTCGGCCACCAGCGACGTAGGCGATTGTTTGACGACCGTGAACGGGGCGTTGGGGACGACATCGCCTTTGGCGACCCACTCGAGATACGAGGGAGTGCGCATCACGCCGTGCGAATCGTGGCCGCGCAGGTTGGCGTCGACCAGGCTGTGGGCCACGAGATTGGCCTCCTCGACGCCGACGCCTCCTTTGGCGAGCAGTTCGGTGGCGAATTCAGTCAGTTGGTCGGCGGGAATGGCGGGCATCGGGGCGTGAATCACTATGCGGTCGAAAGCTGCAATATAGATTGGCTGGCGAGAGCACGACAGGGGCGTTCCCCCAGGCACCTACGGCGGCCATGGGAATTGAAGGCCATGAACGCCTACCAAGTGATCGCGAACCGCATTATCCGTGCAGAATGCCAACCGCCGGAAGAATTCGGGCAACCGCCTCGCATAACGGTTGTGGATGATTGGCCGTGGATTGACGCCATGTGCGATTTCGTGGCGGTATGTCATCGCGTCGGCGAGACGTCGCACCGCCTGCGCGGAGTTACAACTCTGCCATGCCCACGAAAGCTGTATATCGCCAAGTCCGAGACAACTATGAACAAGCCTCTCGACTCGGGCGGCGTTCGGCGTGTGGAAGTTACCGAGCAACCCCAACACGTAAGTGTTCAGCGCCGGCCACGTTCCGAGAGAGGGCCCCGATGGTCGCAGAGCACGAACGGATTCTGTCATCAGTTCCTCGACATAGGACTCCCATGCCGAGACGCTCATGATGACAACGGCACGGTTCAGCGCAGCAAGCCGATATTGTCGCCCAGGCTTGTGGGTTCTGAGTGCGATGTGCGCGTCGTTCAGTTCGTCCGCATCGAGCAATAGTTCTTCCAAATGAATTGAAAAAGCGTTGGACGACAAACGGTGCTCCTCGGCAAGGCCGGCGACCCTCTAACGGCGTGCATCGATCGGCGAAAGCATCAGGTGATCGATGTCGGTCCCGCTCTTTTCGAGTTTGGCTTGACCGTCCACCAGGTAGTCGCCCAATCCCCCCATGCCCAGCATCTGCGCAACTGCCTCTTCGGTCGTCGGGAATCGTTCCACCATGTCCTCGTAGTGCCCCGGTAGATCGTCCGTTCCAAAGCCTCCTCGGCCGAGATGTGCGAGCAAGACCAATTTATATAATTGGTCTTCGGGTAGGCCCGTCAACAGATCGCTCAGCTCCTGTTCTTCCGGCGGCGGTGGTCCTGAGTCCTCGCCCGGCGAAACCAAGGGGTAATTCGCATGCCGCTTCGGAAGTTCGATATCCCAGTAGTCGTCGATTGCTGTGGCGAGAGCAATCACTTTTGCGACGGTTTCTGAAAGCTGCATGCCTCCTCCTTCGCCGATCTGCCGAACAGGAAATCCAAGCAACATTGTAGCATACGGCCCGCGAGGTTGGGTATTCCGCACGCAGACTTGACGCGTCAACACTTTACAGGCCAAATGCGTCAAGGGTCGCCAATCCTCGAGCCGGAATCTCTGAACCCTGAACCCTGAACCCTGAACCCTGAACCCTCCCATGCTCAAACCAGGCACCTTCCAAGACCGCACCATTGTCATCACCGGCGGCGGCACGGGGCTGGGCCGCTCGATGGCCCGCTGCTTGTCGGGCCTGGGGGCGAACATCGTCATCTGCGGCCGTCGCCAAGACGTGCTCGATGAGACCGCCGCGGAAATCAAGCAGGAAACGGGCGGGCACGTGCTCGCCCAGCCCTGCGATGTGCGCGACACCGGTCAGATCGACGCACTCGTGGCCGCGGCGTACGATCGCTTCGGCACGGTACACGGCTTGGTGAACAACGCCGCCGGCAACTTTATCTGCCCGACGGAACGGCTGAGTTACAACGCCGTTCACGCGGTGGTCGACATCGTACTCTACGGCACGTTTCACGCGACGCTGGCCTTCGGCAAACGCTGGATCGCCGAGTGTACGAAAGCCGCCATCTTGAACATCGTGGCCACGTATGCCACCAGCGGTTCCGGTTTCGTCGTTCCGTCGGCGGTGGCCAAGGCCGGCGTGCTGGCGCTCACGCAGTCGCTGGCCAGCGAGTGGGGCAAGTACGGCATCCGCTCCAACGCCATCGCGCCCGGCCCTTTCCCCACCGAAGGCGCCTGGTCGCGGCTGATGCCCGACGCACTCAAGCAGCTTGGCGGTCCGCGGCAGCGAATACCGTTGGGCCGCCTGGGCGAGCACGAAGAACTGGCGAACCTGGCCGCGTATCTGCTTAGCGATTATGCCGGTTACATCAACGGCGACTGCATCCGCATCGACGGCGGCGAATGGGTCCGCGCCGCCGGCGAATTCAATTATCTCGAGGCCGTCACGAGCGAACAGTGGGACGAGTTGCAGCGGGCGTTGAGGGGAAAGTGATGTGGTCCAGGGTATCACATTTTGGCGGCGGTCGGAAGAAACTCAAGAAGTCGGCGGTGCGGCGATACGAAGCGGATGCCATGGTCGATACCAGTGCGGTATGATCAATTATCCCCCCGCTCATGCAGGCCCTGGGAGTGATGTCTTCCATGCGACACGCGTGTCGCGTCGGCGCCTCCCGCCGGAAGGTACGAGGCGCCGGCAAAAACGTCGCGCGCGACGCATTTGCCCCTCTCCGGCCTGGCCGTCGAGCGGTCGCCCCCGGCCGCGCTGGTGGCGGCGGCGTCGCTTACGGCTTGGCTCGGTCCGCCTTCTCTCGTGCGATCGAGGCGACACGCGTGTCGCCTCCGCCCTGCCGGCCGGAAGGCACGGGCCGTCGCGACCCCGGCGCGCGCGGCGGCGAGTTGCATGGTCGTCCGCCGCGCGCGGCGGAGCGCAACAGAATCCCCCCTTTTGTTTCGGCGGCGACGCCAGCCGAAACCTTTTCTACACAAGCACTTGCGCCGCCTGGCGCCCGCCGGTTTGAACGCGATCTGACGGAAATTGTGCGCTTTGCCGCGCCGAGCCATCGAGGCGCGGCGACAAGGCGTGGACTTTGGAGTTCAAAGGCTGCCAACCGATTTCGAAGGCTGCCAAGTTCCAACGACCTTGTGGTGCAGGCGTCTCGCCTGCCCGAATGCCAAAAACCCCGTGCGCCGGCGAAGATGGCCAACTTTGCCGCTCGGCATCGCAGCCTACCGCCTGCGTCTCGCCAGCGCGATGCTGATCTTCGCGTCACGGCAACTCATTATGTTCGCAGTTGGCCATCTTCGCACATCTTGTGGTTCTCGTCGTGAGAGCCACAACATGTTGTGGTCGATCTAACCACTAACCACTAACCACTAACCACTAACCACTAACCACTAACCACTAACCACTAACCACTAACCACTAACCACTGATCCATGCCTGCCAATTTGGCCGGAATCCAGCATGCCGTTGTTTTGCAGCTATCCGCGTGCCAAACGTAAACAAAATGCCACTTTGCGCCCTTTCATGTTGGTGCCGGCCGATCGGTTCGACAGGCATCTCTTCTGCCTTCTGCCTTTCTGAACCCGGGATCCCTGATCCCTGATGCCTGCAGTTTGCAAACTTGTCATGCCTCGGCGGCTGGTTCATGCTAACATGGGGCATCGGGATGACGTTGCTGAACCCAGTTGGAAGACCTGCTGGCCGGGGATTACGCCCGAAAACATTCATGGCGAAACCGGCTGGGGGCCAGCCGTTGGAAGCGAGGTTTGCTAACGATGATCAAATCAATGCACGGCATCATCCACGGAAGAACAATCGAGCTCAGCGAGGATCCCGGCGTGGCAGACGGGCAAGAGGTTGAAGTCCAGGTGAAGGTCAAGCCATCCGTAAAAGAATGGGGTGCAGGAATTCTTCGCACGGCCGGCGCATTGGCCAACGATCCGTACTGGGACGCGATCATGGACCAGGTTCACAAAGCCCGCAAGGTCCAGCGCCGCCCGCAACTGGACGGCGAATGACCCACCTCCTCGACACGAACATCTGCTCGGCCCACATGCGGCGTCCCGCCGGCTTGGCGCATCGGTTCTTTCAGTACGCGGGCGGCATCGCCAGCTCGACGATAGTTCTGGCGGAGTTATACTCTGGAGCGTACAAGCATCCCAATCCTGCGAAATTGCTTGCGTTGATTGCTGATTTACTGCAGGAACTGGCGGTCCTTGATTTCGATTCGGGCTGTGCGCATGAATTCGGCGTGCTCCAGGGCGGGTTGTTGCAACAAGGCATCGTCGTTCCAGAAACAGACCTTATGATCGCCTCGGTGGCCAGGCTCCACAATCTGACCCTGGTGACGCACAACACCGCGGACTTCCAAAGCATCCCTGGCCTGCGGCTCGACGACTGGCTCTCGCCCTGACGTCCGACGCCTTCGCCGCGCACCCGCACAAAACCGGTCCGCCGGTGCTTGCCCACTGGCAACTCGGGCATCCTTGACGCTGGCCTTTCGGTCCCGCGGGCATCTTTCTGCCTTCTGCCCTCCGCCTTTCCTGAACCCCGAACGCTGGACCCCCAATCCCCAATCCCCAACTACCAACCCCGCCCTTAATACCACACCACCGCCGCTGCGCTCAGCCCGATGTACGCGGCCAGCAGCGCGGCGAAGCTCCCGCGATCGGGCCTCTTCGACCTCTGCCGCCCGGCCTCGTCGCCGTTATAAATAGCCCCAGTTCGGCCGCACCAGCCGGATGGAATCCTGTTCGCGTTCGCATCGCGGCAGAACATCATTGGTCGCTTGGCAGCCATCATCGATTAGCCGCACGCGGTCCGCAAGGCCCGGTCATCTGAGCCAAGCGCGACGCTAAAGCCGCCGCTCGCAGTTTCTCGGCGAAAATCGCTTGCACGGGGCCGCGCGCGTCGCGAGAATACCGAGGGGACGGTTCGCGATAAGGCCGATCATTCGCCGCGCAGAGGGCGCCGCGACGCTTCGTGAATCGCTCGCTTCAAACCATTTCGGTGCCGTGATGCCCGTTCAAGAGAACACCAAGGTTTATGTGGTTGTTCCCGGCGTTGAGGAAAGGGCCCCACTTTACATTGGCAGCCCTCGATTGGCCCGCCCCGATCAAGCCGCCGACTTCGAAAAGGAAGTCCTCGCCATTCCGGAACGGGAGGCATGGCTTTACCGAAACCCCGAGGCAATGGCCGCCGTGCGGCGCGGGTTGGAGCAGGCGCGGAACGGTGAATTCAGCGGGAACCCACCCGACCTCGGAGCAGACGCTGCACTGGTTGACGAGGCCGACGATTGAAGAGTTATGTTCCGACCGGGCCTGGAAACCCACGAAGGGGAGTTGCTCGGCAATGCGACGCCGCCGCTGATCCGGCCGCCCGAGAGAGAAAACCGATGCACGATCCGCGTTTTAAGAAACTGCTGAAAGAGTTCTTCGCCGAGTTCTTCTGGCTCTTTTTCCCCACCTGGGCCGCCAGATTCGACTTCGGCAGCGGCAAGAGTTCGAGGAAATGCTCCGTAACCATTCAGATCCAGGAGTGCAAGCGATGGAATTGGGTTTATTGGACCACGTCGAGCAGCGCGGCGTGGCGCGAGGCAAGCTGGAAGGACAGCGCGAACTGATGGGGAAGCTGCTTGAATCCCGCTTTGGATCATTGCCGCCAGCGGCTATGGCCCGCCTGGAGACTTGGTCAAGCGATCGTTTGACGGAACTGGGCTGCGCCCTGCTGTCGGCAGCATCATTGGACGAGTTGGGGCTTGGCGAGTCGGCAAGCGACGAATCCTGAATTGCCAGTCCTCGAACGGCCCGCCGAACTAGCCCGCGAGTTTGAAGACTCGAATGGCCAATCCGGCGATATAATACGTTGAAGTTGCTAGGCTTGGATTCGGTGAACGAGGGTTTCATGAGCGTGACAACGGTTGAGGGCACGGTCGAGAATGGGCAAGTCAGGTTGCCCGCGGATGTCCGTCTGCCGGAGAACGCCAAGGTCTATGTGGTTGTTCCCGGCGTTGAGGAAAGGACCACACTTTACATGGGCAGCCCTCGATTGGCCCGCCCCGAGCAAGCCGCCGACTTCGAAAAGGAAGTTCTTGTGGAAAGCCCCGATGCCGGCCTATGACGCGGCGTGCTTCGACCCTCCGGCTCCTGTGGCAAGAGTCGTCCTCCGCGATCCCTTAAGCGGCCGCTCGGCCGCCGATGTGCCGATGCTCATCGATTCGGGCGCTGACGTGACCTTGCTGCCACGATCATCGCTTGAGAGCCTGGGCGTTGATGCCGCCGCTGGCGAAGAATACGAATTGACGGCCTTCGACGGACCCCATCCGCCTTGTGCGGATGGTACACGAGATGGCGGGCTAGTCAACGCTGCGACAGGCGAGTGATGAGGCCCCATCCAGCTTGCCTGGATGGTGAATAAGATTGTTCTCGGCTACGGTAGCAGGGCGATCTCCTTCACCATCCGGGCAAGCCGGATGGGGTCGAAGTAGGCGTTGGTGCGAGGGCGCCGTCTAGCTCACCATCTGCTTCACCATCGAGGCAAGCTCAATGGGGTCGAACGCAGCGTCGGCAAGACCAACCCAACTTTAAGACACTTCCAGCCCCTGCGTCGCCCACTTAGACGGCTATCGCCACCGCGTGCTGGTGTTGGCCCACGGCCGAGACGTGGCCTATCCCGCAGTCGTCGACACGGAAGTCTTTCGACCAACGGGGCTGGCGAGCGTGCGCGAGTTTATCGAAGCCCAGCAAGCTCCCTTGTCGGGTGTCACCAAGAAACCCGTCAATCGCGCGGACAGCGATCAGGAATTGGTCGATCTCGTCGGCAAGGTTCTGCAATCGCCGCAGGTCTTGTCCGCGGCGCAATCGCTCATTGCCCGCGCCAGCGAAGCACTGGCGGCCAACGGATTGGTCGTTCGGCCGCCCGGCCCTGGCAATGGCCGCGAAGGCGAAGCGGCCTAAACGTGCTCTCCACTAAGTGCTATTGCTGTTGGCCGCGACCACAGCCCAGGCAATTCCGACAGGCCATGTGACAAACAATATCAGGCCGAACGTCGGCAGCAGCAGTACAAAGTCGATGGCGAATAGCACAATCGCTCCTCGAGCGTCGCTATAGAGCATTCCTAGCGGGCCGAACAAAAACGCAAGTAGCGCAGCGAGCACCGCGCTCTTCGCTTTACGTGTCGCTTTGGGAACGTCCGCCACAGGCGGATGCGCCGCAGGCACCGCCGGCTTTGGCCTCAGAACGCGCAATGCTGGCCGCTCTCTCGTTGCGACAACGACTGCGCCGGCCGACGCGGCACGGCGAGAAATGCTGGGCCGTATCTGCTGGTAAGCCGCGTGAACCTGCTCAAAGGCCCAACCGTCGCCCCCGCGGTCGGGATGGTGTTTCAGAGCGCGTTCGCGATACGCGGCTTCGATTTCGTCAACGGAAGCCGAGCGTCCCACTCCAAGGATCTTGTATGGGTCAAATCCATTGCCATTTGAGCAAGCCGCACTGTGAAAGCCGTCGTTGTCCATCTGCGGCTCTTTTACCTCGGCTGTCTCTTCGGCATTCCGTTCCAAAACCTCCTGTTCCGCTCGCTTCCGAATCGCATCCCGGACCTTGCCAAAGGCGTAGAAGCCGCCAACTCCAAGCGCACAAAGGCCGACTGCGCCGACCACCTTAACCAAGCCCTTGCCAGGGGCGGCGTGCCACGGGCAAAACGGGAGTGGGTAGTTGTCTGGCAAATGAAAGCCGCAACCTGACTGGGCGCATTTCTGCGACATAAAAAGCTCCAACACCGGACGATGCGGCGAGAATCACGAAAAGCCGGCGGCAACGACAGCTCGGCTCAGCCGAATGCTCTGAATATATCCGCGAAAACTTGCCAGCTCAACCTTGTGCCAGTAAACCGACCCATTCTCTTTCTCACTCAAGATACCGCCTCACAATAGAATCAGTCGGCGGCCGAATACCCAAATGGGCAGCGGCGCGTCCTGGCTTCTTCAAAGACCGTCAAGCCGGCCGAGGGAGTTTCAGCGGCACTGCGAATCTGATGCGGGATGTGGCGGAGCTCGACGAATCCGACGCGTTTGCGGTGTCGAGGCCTCCAGACACAACTGTTAATGCGAGACCGGCTTTTTTGGAACTCGTTTTCTCTGCAGAGTAGGCAACCGTGACCGCGATGTCGAAGTGAATTGCATGCGTATCCGGAACGGCCGCATGCCTTGTGCCGGCATCCGATTCGAAGAGAACTCCCGGCGGATTTGCTTGTGCAGCAATCGAGATCGCAGCAAACTCCTTGTTCGCTTGGACAACTGCCCTCGCAATTTGGAGCAGCGACTCGCAGACGAATTCTTGTACGTTCATTGATTCACCGTTTGAGGCTCTTGCAGCCACCCGATTGTTGCTGGTTGTAGGGCGTTGTGATCCTGCCTAAAGTTGGCTTGGCCCCGATATTATCCTGATTCGCTACCGGCCCCGAAGTCTTTGACGCTAATCGCACGATAGATCGCCAGACACCGTCCGCACGCCGCAGCTCAGCGACGGCAGGCCGAAATCCATCCTCGTGTGTCGCTTATTCACACGGCTCGCCGGCCCCCTCGCGGTAGATACGGCCGCGGCAGTCGATACGAGAAGGCACCGACGTCCCGCTCAAGATCGAGCACTTCGCAACGATCACCTTCAAGTGCCAGGAGGTCAGGCGCCAACCACTCCGGGAAACCGATCAATGCGATGCTGCCCCCAGCATCGACGATCTGAGCGAGTGTCACGGCGTGGAAGTGGTCGTGCGATAGAAGCGTTATATGCTGTGGGCGGCCGGCGACCTGCTCTGTTAGAGCCGCGTCAAGGCGATCCTTGATGTAGTTGTCAACGGGGTCTTCATTCGTGCTGGAACGTTCTGTTGGTGGAACGGCTTTGAAGTCATAGCCCATGTATGTCATCGCCCTGAAGAATGAGTATGCCTTTTCGGTGAAGTGCTCTCCGTTCATGGCGAAGACCGGCTTCCCAGTCGACGGAAGGAACCGCTTGACGCGATCCCAACGCGGCCGCTCCTCGCTCTCGGGCATGTGGCCCAAGATTTCTCCGAGCACGCCGTCAATGTTGGGTCCGTCTACGAACGACGATAGGATGGCTGTATGCAGGTAGGTGTTTGGCATGAGAATGTTCTCCAGACACGCGGTCTAACGGCCCCGATGTGGTGAATCATAGCGGCGCGAATTCGCGAACGCGGCGGTTTCACTGTGCAACGCGATCGAACGATCATGGTGGACACCTGGTAAATGGGAACGTGGTGCGAGCCGCCCCCTCGACGGCCATCGGAACGGGCCATAATTGCCGATAAAAAGCCGTTCTCGGCAGTTATGCAAAGCAGCCAATTGATTAAAATAGGCATAGAAACGATTGCCAATAATTCAAGTGAACGGCGCATCGCTAGTTTATTTTGAATCTGATTCTCGGTTGCAGCGGGATATCCATCGAAATACGATCTGATTGGCGTGTTGACGCCTCAGTTTTAAATTAAATCGCCGCGTGATCATAAAATCGCCGACAGAATGAAAAGACTCAAATCCGCGATGTTGCCGCGGAAAAGGAAAAACAGAGAGTTGCGAAGCGGCCGGATTATTTTTGAGTTGCAGCTGCCGCCCAAGTGTTGCGGTTATCAGTTTTGCGCTGAAACGGCTGCATTATTTCCGTTGCCGCTCAGGTATTGCCGTCCGGGAATCAAAGAACACTGCGGAACAGTCAACGCCGCTGTCGAGCGCCGGACGTGGTTAGCTGACGCGTCGTGCTTTCCACCGGATGAACCAGGCGTGAGAAACCTTGTCGGGCGCGGCATCTTAGCCCGTCAATGGTGCGTGAAGCCGGGGAGGGCGTCAAGCGGGACTTAATGGTCGCAAGAGCTTGCAGGCGTTGCGGCCGATGCGGTTAAGCAACAGGCCGTTGGCAATGCCCTGGCCGGCTTTGCCTGCGATCTTGCCGACGCCCGGCAGAAACGAATCGATTGCGGTCGAATCGCCGAGCACGCCGTGAAAAAGGCTAGCGACCGGGTCGCTAAGCCACGAGGCGACCTCCTCGCTGTGCTCTTCGAGCTCGCCGGCAAAGAACGATTGGCCCATCACCAGGCCGAAGAGATAGAGCATGTCGAGCGGACCGGCGCGAAGTTGATAGACGCGGCAGAGCGAACCGAGCATCGACGTGCCCATGTAAATCACGATCGCCATGTCGAGCAATGCCCACGGCGAAATGGCTGTCTTCGTCGCCGTCAGGATGGCATACCGGCGGATGATCTTGGTGGCCGAAGCATCGAGCGGAACCAAGAAGCAGGTTTCAAAACTTTCTTGCCACGATCTTGAGTCCTGAAGGTTGCCCGGCTCCAACAGGTCCGCCCGCTTGCGCCGCATCATTTCGAATTCGCGCTCGGAAAGCCCCCAGATTCGCAGAAACGCAAGCTGCGCAGCGTCGTCGAGCGGGTATTCTCGCATGAACGCGCCGAATTGCTCCCTCGCCGCGGCGTGAACGTGCTTGGCGAGTTCGTGCAGGTGCTCGCGCTCGTCGAGCAGCCGTCGAGCGATGGGCCGGCTTTGCCGGAAACGAGCGACAAACCACAGCAGTCGCCCCAGCGACCAAAGCAAAAGCAGGCAGCAGACGCCCAGAGCAAGCCAGCCGATCACTTGCAGCCAGGTCGGCCAGGTCGTCAAGATTTGAATCGCCTGGATCAACTGGGTGCATAACATCAAGCCCGCCAGGCCGGCGACGACCGCGACGGCTGTGATAACGAATCCACGGAAAGCGCGGCGCAGCGTCGCGCCCGCGCGCTCTGTCTCGGCTCGCAACGTTTTTTGCAGGGCCGCGTCCGCTTCTTCCGCCTCGCTTTGCTCGTCCCGCCGCCGCTGTACCTCAAGGGATACCTCGCGCACCGACGCCGGCTTGCCGAGAGGGATGGCCTCGTCGGCCGCATTTCGCCCGGCGGGTTCCGCGGTCGATGCGCTCGACACCGTTCGAGGCTCTTGCGAGACCGGCCGTGGCGCGCGAACCGGGATGCCAACCATGTCGTCCAGATCTTCGGGGGGCACAAAGGCTCCTTTCCCCGCGTGTGCCGGCCACCTAGGTCGGCGACGGCGGGTCTTACGAGATGATGAAGTCAAACAGTTTCTTAAGTTGCTCTTCCTTCGGGCAAACCATGCGGAGCTGCGGGATGTCGGGAAAGACCGGCGGATACGAGTATCCGCCGCTCAAGCTGTGCGGCCATTCTTTGGGAAGGCGCGGCACGTCGTAGTCCACCTTCGGGTCGGTGGGCTTGCGCCGCGTCGGGGGATCGGTGCCGAAGTCGAATTGCAGCCGCCCGTAGAGGTGGCCTGAAGTCTCGTCGTCGGGCTTGTCGGCATTCGTCGTCGACTTGACTGCGCTGATCACGAACTCCTCAGGCTCGATGCCGTTGAGATAATTGCACGTGGGTTGCACCAACTGATGAAGCAGGGTGGACAGCCGGTTCTCTTGCACGTCCGACACCGCGACGACGTCCGCCTTGGTCGCGACGAAGGCCACGCGCTCAACTTGCCCCGGCCGCAGGGAGAGATTGACCGTGGATGCGATGTTCAGCCCCAGGTCGCGCAGGCCGCGGCCGAGCGAGCGCCAGACTCCTTGCCTGGCGGGGACGAGAGCCCTCAACACTTGTTCAATGAGGTGGGTCTGGTCCGAAATCGCACCCGCTCCGGACGCGAGAAGGTTCGGCACATCGATCAGCAGCACGAGTCGATCGCAAACCTTAAGCTCTCGGAACAGCGGCAGCACGACGTTCTCTCGGTAGGCGTCGTAGTTCTTGCTCATCGTGGTCGCGATCGTCTCGAACTTCGTTCGGTGCTCGCCGAAGATCGGCGCAAACTGGCAGCCGGGCGAAACGCCGCACGGATTCGCTTCGGCGCTGGCGAGGATCGCGCTGGGTGTGCGGCCGCGGACCGTGTTGGCGCTTGCGCTCACGCGAAAGCTGGACGGGGCGATCGAGGTCCGGTAATCGGCAATCAGTTCGGCGAGAAGCGTCCGGTACGCCGCGATGATCGCCGGCGCTTCGACTTCCGCTGGCGGCGCGTCGAACAGCTTTCGGTATGTCTCCATAGCCGGGTGCGGCTCGTCCTGCCACGATCTTTCCAGTTCGTCGCACCATTGGCCATAGTCGCATCCGCACATGGCGATGTCATAGAATCGCTCGCCGGGCACATCGAGCAGGTCGACCTGGTACTCCTTCTGCCCGCGGCCACTCGACAAATCCAAATCGAAGGAGAAGACGGTCTCGCTCGTCGTCTTCGAGGGAAATACCCAGTTGTCGCGAAGGTGGGTGCGATAGCTCTTGTACGGGAACTCGGGCAATTGTTTGCCGATCGTCCGTTCGCGTTGTGGCCGAAAGCTCCTGATCTGCCATTTTCCGCCATCGGTCAGTGCGGCCGACCTGTTCTCGAGGTGGATCAGGAGCGACGTGAGGAGCACGGTCTTGCCGGAGTTCGGCAGCCCGACGATTGCGACGCGGCGCAAGTGCTTAATCAGCGCAGGAAGGGTTGCGGCCATTTCGGAATCGTTCTCTCACGTCGCGCGTGGCTTCGTCATCTCAACGACGACGACAGGCATTGGCCAGCGTGGCAAACCATAATCTAGGCGGTTCGCCGCCGGCCTGCAAATCATTCCTTGCCGATTCATAACGTGTGTTTCAACGGATCGTTGCGGCAGTCCCTGCCCACGCCGTTAGCGTTGATTCGCGCCGATTAGCGTTCTTGCTCAGGACGACAAAACCGACGGGCCGGCAAACGGATGTGTTTGGCCGCGCGGAGAGGCTAAGATGCGCTGACTGAGGAGCGAAGCATGGGATGGTCGTACCTGGGAGACGAGAGATGAGGGATGAAGGATGAGGGAAGAGGGATGTGGCTGACGCCACCGCGGCCAGCCGCCTGGAATCGGCGGTGAGCCGGACTAAGATCCGAACGCGGCCTACTCCGACGGCGAATGAACCCAGATCCTACGCGCGAGCTCAGGCGACCGCCGCAAGCCAACAAGCCGCCGCGAACCAAACGATGCCGCGTTCGCGAAAGCGGTCATGGTTGCGGCAAGCGGCTGTTCAGGTAGTCGTCGACCGAGATCGGGTTTGCCCCCTTGAGGCGGTGCCAGGCCGAGCGAAACGCGCCTGTCGTGTCGAATGCGCCCTGCCGTGCCGCCACTTCATTGGCGATGGCTTCGTGGTCGGCAGAAACGATCGTTGAATCTGGCCCGCCGCGGCCAGGCCGCGGTGCATCCGCCGGTTGGTCTCGTTGAGCTCCCGGATCAGCCGCGTAACGCGCGCGCCGGCGCGGCGGCGGACCTGCAGCTCGTCGCGGTGAAACGGCTTGGTAAGAAAGTCGTCGGGGCCGGTGCTCATGCCCGACGCACTCAAGCAGCTTGGCGATCCGCGGCAGCGAATACCGCTGGGCCGCGTGGGCGAGCACGAAGAACTGGCGAACCTGGCCGCGTATTTGCTCAGCGATTATGCCGGTTACATCAACGGTGATTGCATCCGCATCGACGGCGGCGAATGGGTCCGGGCCGCCGGCGAATTCAACTATCTCGAGGCCGTCACGAGCGAACAGTGGGACGAGCTGCAGCGGATGTTGAAGGGAACTAAATGATCCCGTGCAGCGGCTTGCCGGGTGCGGCCAGTGCGTCGACACGCCGGGAGACGGCGGCGTCGGCCAGCAGCGGCGGCGCGTGATGCGGCTTGAGACGAGCGTCGATCACCAGCGGGCCGCGACATCCCCAGTGCTTTTCATGCACGAAGCTGCCGATGCCTTCGATATCCGCGGCCGGGTTCGAGCGCGTAAACGTCACCCATAAGAAGTTGTTCAGCGTCCGGGCCGTGAAATCGCCGTCGTCGGCGAGCACGATCAACGGAAAGCGGTCGATCGGCTGCCGCTCGTCGAATGCACCGGCAAAACCCGACAAAGATTCGTTCGCGGCCGCGGGGTTGTAGGGCGGCGCGGACACGACGAGCACGCCCGGCAAGGCGATACGCGGACCGCGAAAACCGTCGGGCAGCCATAGGTCGGGCGGCAGTTCCCGCGGCAACTCGCGCCGCGCCGGCCCCACCGCCGCCATCACCAACTTCGAGCCTTCGTTCAGCTTGCCGCCGGAATAGTCGAGCGTGTCGATGGTGGTGCGGGTCTGAAAGTGCATGTCGCGCGTCCAGTCGATTCGTTCCAGCAGGTGCTCGAAGAACGCCGCCACGTCGTGAATATCAAGCGCGGGCCGGTCTTCATGGGCCACGATCAACAGGTACTTTGCCAGCGACATCTGGCCTTGTCCCAGGATGGCGTTGGCCTGCGTCAGCAATTCTTGCGGTTGCCGCCGTTCAACATACGGCACGTATCGCTCGCTGCCGATCGCCAACAGCAGCGGATGGACGCCCGCCGCGTCGACCGCGTGTACGGCCCGCACGCCCGGCACGACCTTGGGAATGACCGGGCCGGTAAGCTCGTGGATGAACTGGCCGAAGGCCGTGTCTTCCTGCGGCGGCCGGCCGACCACCGTAAACGGCCAAACCGCTTCCGGCCGGTGATAGACGTGCTCCACCACCAGCACCGGAAAATCGTGGGTCAGGGAATAGTAGCCCAGGTGATCGCCAAACGGCCCTTCGGGCAGCAGCCGATCGGCATCGACGTAACCGGTCAGGCAGAAGTCGGCCTCCGCGTGGACCGCCGGGCAGCCGGGTTGCAACACCAGCGGCACGCGGCGGCCGCCCAGCACGCCGGCAAAGGCAAGTTCCGGCACACCTTCGGGCAGCGGCATCACGGCGGCCACGGTCAGGGCCGGCGGACCGCCGACGAAGACGTTGACGCGCAGCCGCTCGCCCCGCTCGATGGCCGCGGCATGATGCACGCCGATGCCGCGATGGATCTGGTAGTGCAGCCCGACCTCGCGGCCGGCCTGATACTGGTTTCCGGCAAGCTGAATGCGATACATTCCCAGGTTCGAATGCCGCCAGCCGGGCCGCCACGGGTCTTCGGTATAGACCTGCGGCAAGGTAATGAACGGCCCGCCGTCGTCGGGCCACGATTGGACCTGCGGCAAGTTGGCGAGCGAGGTTTCGTGGGCCAGCACTGCGCCCCGCTTCACACGCCGCGGCAGCGCGTGCAGACCGGTCTTGACGGCGCCCAACCAATGCGCGGGCCGCCGCAAGACTTCCGCCGCGTCGATCTTGAGCTGCATCAGTCGGCGGACGTCGTCGAGCGTGTCGCGGAACAGAAAGCGCACGCGATCGAGGGTGCCAAAAAGATTGCTGACCAGCGGAAAGTCGCATCCCTTCGGTCGGACGTAAAAAATGGCCGGGCCGCCCGCTTGAAAAACGCGCCGCTGGATTTCGGCCGCCTCCAGGTGTGGATCGACCGGCTCCTCGATGCGCACCAGTTGCCCGTGGGCGGCCAGGTCGTCGAGGCAGTGGCGCAGCGTGCGGTAGCCCATGTCTAGTGCCTATGCTGTCGTCCAGCAGTTTGTATTTGGTTGATCACAGGATGGACGTCGCTGAGACAAAGGTGGTGGCTGGGGCAGAGCCGCGCCGACCGGGCAGTTCTGCGCAAACCGCTCCGCGGCGGCGATGCCCCGGTAGCGCCACCACCGGGGCATCGCTGGCCGGCGGCGCGTATTGCAATGGACGGATCGATCGCGGCCAGCTTCTGCCCCGGCCACCGAAGTGTCCGTCGGAACCGTTCATTCCGTTCGTTCATGGGCGTCCAATTCCAAACTGCCGGATTGGCTCGGTTGCCGCGCGGCGGAGGCGGTCGCGGACGGCCAACCAGGCTTCTCCATCGGGCGGTAATTCGACCACGATCCAATCGGGGGCCAGTGCCTCCAGCGTGTGCAATGCCGCATAAAGCTGCGAGCTGTAACCGGCCGGATCGGCGGGTAATTCGATCGCGAAGAGGCCGCTCTGTTCGTCGCGTGCCGCCGGGCCGAGCGTCAGCCAACCGACTCGCAGCCCGGCCCGGCAAAGCGCTTCCACGCGCGGCCTGCTTGCGGAAAGACACTCCAACGGCACCGATGGCGCATAGTGCCGACGGAGCATGCCCGGCGAACGGGCGGGGCTGGACGGCAGCAATATATCGGGAATGCGAAGTCGCTGGATGGGACCGATGACCTCCTCGATCTCCTGCGGCGAGACCAGGCCTGGCCGCAGCAGCATGGGCGGTGTGGTTGTCAAATCGAGCACCGTCGATTCCAGTCCGCCGGCTGTGGGGCCGCCGTCAAGCAGCAAGTCGATACATCCGGCCAGTCCGCGAAGCACGTGCTCTGCCCGCGTGGGACTAACGCGCGTGGAAAGATTCGCGCTGGGCGCGGCGATGGGCAGCCCCGCGGCCCGGATCAGCCCCCGGGCAACCGGATGTGCCGGCAAACGGACCGCCACCGTGTCTCCACCCCCTGTCACGATATCGTTGATGCTGGGATTCTTCGGCAGCACCAGCGTAAGCGGGCCGGGCCAGAAGCGTTCGGCCAATGCCTGTGCGAGGGGCGGCCACTGTGCCGCTACCTCGCTGACCTGCTCCGAACTGGCAACATGCACGATGATCGGGTTCGTGGCCGGACGGCCTTTGGCGGCAAAGATTTTTGCCACGGCGGCGATGTCGAGCGCGTTGGCGCCGAGGCCGTAGACAGTCTCGGTGGGGAAGGCGACCAGTCCGCCGCGACGCAAAACCTCCACCGCACGGGCCAGGGGACCGCGCCGCGGCGTAACGGGGTCGATCGCGATAACTTCTGTTTCCATAAGGTCTTAAGACTGCCAGCAGAAAACTGCTTGCACTGGGAGTGCTAGCACTTGTATGCTAGCAGCCCCGCTCCATCGCCGGGCGGCAAAAACCAACCCGTTCCATGCCAGCAAGGAGGCCGTCCATGTTAGTCGTCACGCGTAAGGTCAACCAAAGCATTCAAGTGGGCGACGACATCACGATCACAGTGGTCCGCGTCGGGCAAGGCACCGTGCGGATCGGCATCGAGGCGCCGCCGCATCTCAGCATTCTGCGCAGGGAGCTCACCGGTGAGCCGCTGGCAGCCGCGATCGATTGCGCATCGGACGCCGTCGATCGATCGAGAGGGGTGTAGGGTGGGGCCAGCGAGCTTGCGAGCGCCGGCCCACCGTTGGCAACGTCGTTTATGGTGGGCCGGCGCTCGCACGCTCGCTGGTCCCACCCTACGACGTTTTTGCCCCATTCCTCGATGTACCACGGCCAAAGCGCCAGGCCGCTACCAGGCGAAGTGGGCAAACGCCTTGTTGGCGTCGGCCATGCGATGCACGTTTTCGCGCTTGGTGACGGCCGTGCCTTCGCGGTTGTAGGCGGCCACCAACTCGTCGGCCAGTTTCTGGTGCGTCGGCCGCCCCTTCTTCTCGCGGACGGCTGACAGAATCCAGCGGATCGCCAACGACTGCTGCCGCATGCGGTTGACTTGCATCGGCACCTGATACGCCGCACCGCCGACGCGCTTGGAACGCACCTCGACCTCCGGCTTCACGTGCTCGACGGCTTGCGTGAACACTTCGATCGGCTCGACGTCTTTCACTTTTTCTTTGATGATGTCGAGCGCCGAATAGAACACCCGCTGAGCGGTGGCCTTCTTGCCGTCGTGCATCAGACAGTTGATGAACTTGGCGGCCAAGAGCGACCCAAACTTGGGGTCGGGGACGAGTTTTTCGCGGCTGGCGGTTATGCGGCCCATGAATGAGGGGTTGGGGGTTGGGGGTTGGTGGTTGGTGGTTGGGGGTTGGGGGTTGCGGGTTGCGGGTTGGGGATTAGGATTGGGAATTCTCAGTCCCCAACCCCTAACACCCAACCCCCAATCCCTCTGCAATTTTAACTAGCTCTTCTTCGCGCCGTAGAGGCTGCGCGACTGCTTGCGACCTTCGACGCCCAGGGTGTCGAGGGCTCCGCGGACGATATGATAACGCACGCCGGGCAGGTCGCGCACACGCCCGCCGCGCACCAGCACGATCGAGTGCTCTTGCAGGCTGTGGCCTTCGCCGGGAATGTAAACGGTCACTTCCTTGCCGTTGGAAAGCCGCACGCGGGCGATCTTGCGCAAGGCCGAGTTCGGCTTTTTAGGCGTCATCGTCTTGACTTGCAAGCAGACGCCCCGCTTTTGCGGGCACTTGTCCAACACCGGCGACTTGCTGAATTTGCGCGGTGGCCGGCGGTTCTTCTTAACGAGCTGATTGATTGTGGGCATCGGTTTCGGCAGGGTGGCATGCCAAGTTCATTGCAATCCGCCAATCTAGCGCGGTGCCGGTTGCCTGTCAAGGCTATAGGGCGTCACCTTCCTTGGTCTGGGTGAGCCAATCGCGGCTAGAATCAACCGCTGGCGGACGAGAATTGAGTTGACAACGCCCTTGTCGAGGCGATAGAGTTATCTTTGTAGGCATCCCTGCGCCGTTTCGTTGCCCGTCTTCGGTCGTTGTTTCTTCGACCAACGGCGCTGGGTTTGCCGATCGGGCGCGATCATCCGCCCGAATGGCGAACGGACAGAGTTAAGGAAACCCAGCCATGGCGAAAACTGACGCCGTGTGGGGCATCGACATTGGCCAGTGCGCGCTGAAGGCGCTGCGCTGCCGCCCCCACGAAGAACCGTCGAAGGTCACCGCTGACGCCTTCGACTACATCGAGTATCCCAAAATCCTCAGCCAGCCCGACGTCGATCCGGTCGAGCTGGTGCGCGACGCGCTGAAGCAGTTCCTCTCGCGCAACAGCGTGCGCGGCGACCGCGTGGTGGTCTCGGTGAGCGGGCAAAGCGGCCTGACCCGCTTCATCAAGCTGCCGCCCGTCGAGGCCAAAAAGATCCCCGACATCGTCAAGTACGAGGCGCGGCAGCAGATTCCCTTCGCGCTGGAAGACGTCGTCTGGGACTTCCAGACGATGGTCGGCGGCAGCGTGATCGAGGGCTTCGCCATGGAGACCGAGGTGGGTCTGTTCGCCATGAAGCGCGACCAGGTCTATCGGGCCCTGAAGCCGTTCAACGAAGCCGGCATCGAAGTCGATATCGTGCAGCTCACGCCGCTGGCCCTGTATAACTTCGTGGCCTTCGACCAAATGGAGAACCTGCCGCCTGCGGAGGAATACGACGCGGAGAGTCCGCCCGAATCGGTCATTTTGATTTCGCTGGGCACCGACACGACCGATCTGGTGGTGACGAACGGTTTCCGCGTGTGGCAGCGGAACATCCCGATCGGCGGCAACCACTTCACCAAGGCGCTGACCAAAGAGTTGAAGCTGACCTTCGCTTCGGCCGAGCATTTGAAGCGCAACGCCACCCAGGCCGAAGACCCCAAGGCCTTGTTCCAGGCGATGCGGCCGGTGTTCAACGACCTGCTCACCGAGGTGCAGCGCTCGATCAGCTTTTTCACCAATCTCGACCGCCGGGCGAAGATCAAACGGGCGGTGGCCTTGGGCAACGCCATGAAGCTGCCCGGCCTGCAACGGTATTTGGCCCAGAACCTGGGTTTCGACCTGGTGCGCTTGGAGTCGTTTCGCGGGCTGACGGGTTCGGCGGTGGTCGACGCGCCGGCCTTCAAAGAAAACGTGCCGGCCTTTGGCGTCTGCTACGGGCTCACGTTGCAGGCGCTGCGCGAGACGCGCGTGCAGACGAACCTGCTGCCGCGCGAGATCACTCAAGAGCGGTTGATCCGCGAGAAACGTCCCTGGGCGGTGGGAGCGGCCGCGGCGCTTTTGCTGGGCTGCGGCGTGAGCTATTTCATGCACTGGGTGGCCGCCAACTCCGTGGCCATGGAGAACGGCTGGGACCCACAGGTCAAGGCCGCCAATGCCGTGGTGACGAAAGTCAACGGCTATCAAACGGATTTCAAGGCCGCGAAGGAAAAGTACAGCAAGACCACCAAGATCGGCGAGGGCTTTATTCAGAACGTCGTGGGGCGCGACATTTGGTTGAAGCTGATGAAGGCGGTCAATCTTTGTCTTCCGCGGACCCCGCCTGGGATGGAGCGGCCCAAAGAGATCACGCAGCGCAATGAGATCAACATCGATCGCATCACCTGCGTCTACTACCCCGACCTGGGCACTTGGTACGGCGGCGTCAAGGCCTACGACCGGCCGCTTTCGGAACTGATGGGCGGGAGTCCCGCCGCCGCGGCCAACGGAATTCCGGCCGGCCCGGCCGCGCCCGCGAATGGCGCACAGCCCGGCCCCGCTGTCGCACCTGCTCCGGCTGACGGACAGCCCGGTGGCGGCGCCGCACCGCCGGCCGGTCCGGCCGCGCCCGCGGCACCTGCTGCGGGCGGCGCGCCGGCGGCACCTGCTGAGGCCGCCGCGCCAGCCGCCGCGGCGAATGAACCGCCCACGGGTCCCGGCTGGGTCTTCGAGTTGCGAGGGTATCACTATCACAATCCGCAGGGCGGCGATTTTGGCGCGGCGTTCGTCGCCAGAACCTTATTGAAAAACCTGATGCAGGACGAGATCCCCCTGCCGCTGGAAGAGCGCTGGGAAGGCGGACCGACCAGCTTTCCGTTGAAGAAGCTGGGCATTGGACATCCGGTGTTGATTTCGACGAAAAACATCGATTTCAAGTACAAGCTCTGGATAGACGCCGTGCAAGAGGAGCCTCAAAAGCCCTCCAACGGAAATGACGACAAGGCCGGGGCCGGCAAAAAAGCGAAGCCCGCCGCGGGCCGGGCCAATGCGCCCATGCCTGGCATGCCGGGCGCGGCCGGCGGCGGTCAAGCCGAGAAGACGCTCATTGACGCTCCGCGCTACGACTTTTTTCTGCAGTTCTGCTGGCAGGTGCCGAAGCCGGACACCATGGTGGAGCTCGTGCAACTCTATCCCGGCGCAGTCGGTCCGGCCGACGCGCCAGCGGTGCAGGCGGCAGCGGGCGAAGCGGCGGCCGATGAGGCCCCCGCCGCGCCGCCAAGCAAAACAGCCGATGCCGCCGACGCGGCACCGCCGGCGGCCGCCAACGGCGCGACCGATACCCCCGTCAAGACCGACGAACCGATAAAGCAGGAGAAATAGCGATGGACCAAGTCAAAGTTTATTTGGGCGTGGCCAAGAAGCACCATTTCTGGATTCTGGCCGCCATCGTCGTGCTCACCTCGGTCGTCGTCTGGATGAAGGCCTCCGGCGCGCTGGCGACGAGATACGAGGCCGACAAGAACACCATCACCAGTGCCGAAAAAGCGGTACAAGGCGCCAGCGCCCCGGACAATGCCAATCCGCAGTTCACCGAGAAAATCGGCGGCCTGCACGAGGACCTGAAGAAGCGGGTGTTCGCAGCCTGGCAACAGCTCTACGAGCGGCAGGTGGCCCTGTTTATATGGCCTCCCCTTGAATTGAATCCGACGGTCGACCTCAACCGGTTGCGGCCCGATGAACCGATTCCCGATTACGTCCGCATCTTCTACAACGAAAAAGTGGTGCGGCCCTTATGGGAGGAGATCCTGGAGCAAGCCAACATTCGCCGGCCGAAAACGAAGGCGGACGAGGCCGAGACCGCCGACGGCGAGAACCGCGCCGTCGAATACGAGGGCCTGGTGGTCTGGAAGCCCGAGCGGCGAGAGGCGATTGTTTCTCGCTACTTCACGCAGGACGCCGCGCCTTCGACCGCGCGCGTGCGTCTGATTCAAGAAGATGCCTGGTTGTTCGAGTCGCTCATCAAAGTGATCGACTCGGTCAATGTCGGCGCCACCGACTCTCTCAAGGCGCCCGTCAAGGAAATCCTCACGCTGGACATCGCGCAGTGGGCGATCGATGCGTCGCTGGAGTCCGGCGCAGCGATTTGGACGCCCGACAAGGCCAATGCCGTCGTCCCCGGTGGCGCCGGCGGCGCGATGGGCATGGGGGGGATGGGGATGGCCGGCGCCGCGGCCGCCGCGGCGGGCGGGGCAATGCCTGAGGGAGGGGCAGCCGGCGCGGCGATGGCCGCGATGACAGGTGGTGGTGGCGCTGCCAACAACGACAACGACTGGCTGGAAGGGCGCTACCTGGATGAAAAGGGCCAGCCGCTGAAGGCGGGTGATCCTCAGCCCTTCGCCGAATTCAAGCAGATGTTCGTCTACATGAAGTTCGTCATGGACCAGCGCCGAATTCCCGACCTGATCGCGGCCTGTGCCAACGCCGACTTGCCGATCGAAACCCGCCAGGTACGAGTGCAGATGCTGCAGGCCGATTCGGGGGCCTCGGCGGGCGGCGGATTTGGAGGGGGCATGGGGGGTGGGACGCCCATGGGCATGGGTGGTCCGGCCATGGGCGGTTCGGCGATGGGCGGCCCCATGGGTGATCCGGGCATGGGCGGTTCGGCGATGGGCGGTCCGGGCATGGGCGGTTCGGCGATGGGCGGTCCAGGCATGGGCGGTCCAGGCATGGGCGGTCCAGGCATGGGCGGCATGGGCATGGGCGGAATGGGCATGGGCGGTATGGGCATGGGCGGCATGGGCATGGGCGGAATGGGCATGGGCGGCATGGAACTGCTCGATGGCGGAGTGGAAACGACCGTCTACGACGCCCTGGTCGAGTTGAGCGGCGTCATCTACCTCTACGATCCGCCCGACATCACCAAGCTTGGCACCGGCGCCGCCGGGTCGCCGGAGACGCGGTCGTTCGGTGTGCCGACGACGAGAGTGAAAGTGCCGGGGACTTCGATGGGGGGCGCAGGCGGAGCAATGGGCGGACCGGGCATGGGCGGACCGGGCATGGGCGGTCCGGGCATGGGCGGCGGGCCGATGGGGCGGTGAGCGGCGAGCCCGGTGCAAAGCGGCGGTGGAACTAAACAGCGAAGCGGTGGGCGAACAGAGACAAGGAGCCAAACATGAAGGCCAAGTTCAATTCAGTCCAGCTCAAGGCGTTCTTTCTCGAACACGTGGAGAAAATCGTCTTCTGCGGATTCATTTTCGCCTTTCTCATGATCTGTTGGTCGGCATTCAAGTGGAAGCCTTACGAGAAGAAGCCCGACGAGTTGAAAGCCTTGGCCGACAAGATCTCGCAAGAGGTCGAATCGAAGACGCCACCCGACAAGTTCGCCGATTTGCCGGGCGTCCCGAATTTCAGCAACCTGGGGGCGGTCGGCCCCGCTCCGGTCGATGCTCACTTCTTCGCGGTCGAGCCGCTCAGCTTGCCGTACGAATTGCGACAGCAGCGGCGCCAGGAACCGAAGTTCTTTGCGCTCGAAGAGCCGATGGCGTTTCCCGGTTACGGCGGCATTGCCATCAATGAAAAAGGCGGCGTGGTACGGCTGGCGGGCGCGGGGGACGATGAGATGGGGATGGGAATGGGCATGGGCATGGGAGCGGCAATGGCTGGGCCCATGTCGGGCGCGGGCATGTCCGATGACTACGCCCAAGAACAGCAACGGATGATGGAATCCATGCAGAATGCCATGTCGTCTGGTATGGGTATGGGTGCTGGAATGGGGATGGGGCCTGGCATGGGGATGGGCCCTGGAATGGGGCAGGGGCGCGGCCGCCGAACTGCCAGAACGCGGAGTAAGGCGAAGAAGCCTGAAGTCGCCAAGCCCGTCGTACCCGTGCGGAAACCGGAAATCACGGAGAAGGTCGTGATCACGCAGCCCCCGGCGGGATCCCACGTTGAGGGCCGCTATTGGATCTGCCTGGTGGGAGCGATTCCTTATTGGCGACAATACACTGAATATCAAAACACCTTCCGCGACGCGCGGTCTTATGATCCGAGGCTTGACTATCCGCGGTACATGTATCCCAAAATCGAGCGGGCGGAGGTGAACGGCGATCAACAAGGCGACTGGGAAGCGGTCAACGTTGAGGAGGCCGTGGACGACTATTTGAAATGGGGCGCGGAATACCCGGACCCGGTGGTCGACAAACGGTTTGTCGACCCGGATCTGACCTGGCCGCTACCGCCGCTGGTGTTCGCCAACCACGACAAGGAAAAAATCGTCCATCCTCGTACCAAGATCATGGAAAAGAAGCCGGTGGCCAGCGACGCCGACGACCCGACGAAGAAGAAATCCAAGTCGCGCAGCCTGAGCGACCTGGGCCGTGCCAAGCAGGGCAATCAAACGAGTATGGGCGGCGGACAGACGGGGATGATGCCCGATTACGGCGCCATGGCGGGCGGCGCTTACAGCGGAATGCCAGGCATGGGCGGGCCGGCCAGGCCGACGGGCCCGGTGGTCGAGCATCGCCTGTTTCGCTTTTTTGACTTCAGCATTGAGCCGGGCAAAACCTACCGCTACCGCATCAAGTTGGTGCTGAGAAACCCCAATGCCCGCATTGCTGCGCGCTACCTCGAAAACTACGAGTACCAAAAGGGAGAGACGCGCGAGGCCGACTGGTCGCAGCCCTCGCCGCCGGTGGCTGTGATTGCCGGCAATCGGTTGCTGGCGGGCGGCGTCAGCGTGTCGCCCGGCAAGGGCGAGCCCACGGGCCAGGTGCTGGCCAAGAAGTTCGACGCCACGGAGGCGGCCGAAGTGCGAAAGGTGTTCGACGTCAGCCGCGGGTCGGTGCTCAACAAGCAGGAAGCCGAGGTCGGACTCCCCGATCCGCAAGCTCCCCAAAAGAAGCGATTGGCAAAGGTGGATTTCGAAACGAACGCGGTGGTGCTGGACATGTTCGGAGGCGACAAGCTGCCCAACGCGAAATCGTCGAAGATCCCCGGCCACATTCTCGTGCTGGACAACGACGGCGAGATGAAGGCGCTGCTGCAAGCGAGCGATGCCGGGGTTTTCGAGACGGAAGAAGCCGAAGCCAAGAACCAATCGCCGCCGAGCGAGGAAGACCGTGCCCAGCAAGGCAATGTTCCCGGAGGAGGAACCGGGTTCAATAACTTCGACCAGATTCCGGACAAACCACGCCGGCGCGGACGGTAGTGCCGCGCTTCGGCAGGCGTAGGGTGGGACCAGCGAGCTTGCGAGCGCCGGCCCACCGTAAACGACGTCGCTATCGGTGGGCCGGCGCTCGCAAGCTCGCTGGTCCCACACTACACCCCTCGCCGGCGCGAATCAGACGGCTTCGCCGACCTTGTGAAGCTGGCGAAGCTCTTCCAGCTCGTTGCCGAGCCGGTGCCGCAAGGGGCTTTCGCAACGGAGCTCGTCGAGCAGGGCTTCGGCCCGGACGAAAGTATCGGCGGTGATTTCCGTCTTCACGAACAGCTTGCGCCAACTGCGAGACACTTCTTGTTCGGTAAGCAAGGCTGCAACCTTTCAAAATCGCTGACAATGGCCACTACATCTTTATTCTAAGGGCGGAATCGGGCGACGCAATAGCCGATGGTTCCCTCTTGTGCCCGATGCTGCCGGCCCTCTATGCTACACTCCTACACTCAGCGATGGGCCATGCGCGACTTGGCCGCGAGGGTCCCGGAAACCGTCCCTTTATGCCAAGCAGACCGACGATGGAAAGTGACTTGGCGGAACGGAGCAGGGAAGCCCGGCCCGCCCAACGTACCGATCTGCGCATTTGCCAGGTCCAGGGAAGGCGGTTGCGAGAAGCCTTCGTCCGCTTTCCGTGGCGCATCTACCGCTCGGACCCTTGCTGGGTGCCGCCGCTTCTGATCGAGCGCCGCGACTTCATCAATCCGCGGCGTCATCCGTTTTATCAGCACGGGACCGCCGCCGCGCTGTTGGCCTACCGCGGCGACGAGCCCGTGGGCCGCGTGCTGGTCAGCGACGATCCGAATTACAACCGCGAGCACGCCAGCAACCTCGGCTGCTTCGGGATGTTCGAAGCCATCGACGATGAACACGTGGCGCAGACCCTGATCGGCGCCGCCGCCGACTGGCTGCGCGATCGCGGGCGCAACCTCATCCGCGGTCCGATCGATTATTCGCTCAACTATCCTTGCGGGTTGCTGGTGGAGGGCTTCGATACGCCGCCGCGGATCATGATGGGACACAATCCGCCCTATTACGAACGCCTGCTGCTGTCGTGCGGCCTGAGCAAGGTGAAAGACCTTTTCGCCTGGTGGTTCGACGACTCTCACGACATGCTGTCCGTCTGGAGGCGGCGCGCGGAACGGCTGGCGGCCCGCGGGCGGGTGCAGGTGCGTCCGCTCCGCTTCGACGATCTGGACGCCGAAATCGAGCGCTGCAAGACCGTTTACAACGCGGCCTGGGAGCGGAATTGGGGCTTCGTCAAGATGACCGACGCCGAGTTTCACGACCTGGCCAAGCACCTCAAAGTGATTGCCGTGCCGGACTGGCTGCTGCTGGCCGAGGTCGACGGCGAGCCGGTCGGCTTTTCGATGACCTTGCCCGACCTGAATGAGGCCATTCGCCCGCTCGACGGCCGGCTGTTCAACTGGGGCCTTCCGCTGGGACTGCTGCGGCTTTTCCTCAACCGTCGGCGGATCAAGGCGGCCAGGTTGATGGCGCTGGGCATTCTCGAGCCGTTCCGGCGACGCGGCGTCGCCGACCTGCTCATCCTGCGGACCCTGGAATGCGCCAAGCATCATGCCGGCTTCACCGGGGCCGAGTTGAGTTGGACCCTGGAAGACAACGACCTGATCAATCGCACGATCGAGGCCGTGGGGGGCCGCCGCTACAAGACCTACCGCATCTACGAGCGGCCGATTTAGAAGGGCACCAACACGCCGAGCGAAGCGACGTGTGCCTGAGCGTGCAGCGTGCTATTCGAGAAGTCGCCGCCCGTCAAGGCGCTCGTGCCGACGCTCCGCGTCGGGCCAAACATGTATTGGTAGGCGGCGTTGAGATAAGCTCGCCCGATTTTTCGGCTGTAACCCAAGCTGAAGGTGTTCGTCATGATACCGTCGGTATAAGGAGTGATCGTGCCCGAGGGCACCGGGCTGGCGTGATAAACATAGCCGCAGCGAAAGATGTTGACACCGTCGGGCATCCATTGGTAGCCCACTCGGAGCGACACCGTGTCGCGCCAGTTCAAAGGCAACCGCTGAACATTGGCCTGTCCCGCCACCGCGCCGACCATGGGGTTCGTGGGATTCGTCAGGTTCACGTTCACCTGGTTGAAGGCGTTCGACCAATCGTACCAGATGGTATCGATGGCCAGCACGTTACGGGAGTTGAAGCGGTGCGCAAATCCGATGCCGAGCGAACGCGGCCAGACCAGGTCGGTCGTCGCCGCAAACTTGGTGTAAATGGGAAACGGCGTCAAGCCGAAGGCCATGGCGTCCATGTTGCCGCCCATTTTGAATCGCGTCTCGCTGATGTAGTTCAGGCCGATGGTCGTCTTGGGGCTCAAAAGGTACTGAATCCCGAATCCGCCGGTGGGCGCCACGCCCGTGTTCTGCAAGTTGACGATGGTTGGCGCTCCCGCCAACGCGCCGTTTTGCAGATAGAGCGGCCCTTGCAGGTCGAGATAGTTGATGCCAAATCCGAGGTTGCCGCCGATGGAAAGCCGGTCGGTCACGCGGTAGCAGAGGCCGGCCAAGCACTTGCCCAGCCCGTCGAGCGACTGATACTTCTGCGGCCCGGCAAACGAATTCTGGAACTGGTAGGAAGCCCCAAAGCCCGCCGGCGCGAACGCCCCGATCCCCCAGGCCCATTGCCGGTCGCGGCTGCGCTGAATGAAGGCCAATTCGGGCGTAGGAATCGGACGAACGGCGGAATTAACGTTGTTCGGCTTGGTGTCGGTGTAATGTACCTGCGGAATCACGGTGTCGACGTCGATGTCGGCCAGACCGTTGCCGGCCACGTTGACCAACGCGCCGGGATTGTCGTACAGCACGGCGCCGTTGTCGGCGAAGCCGATGTTGGTGCCGCCGCGGCCCTCGGAGATGGCCCCCAGGCCGTCGCGGATCAGTCCATCGGCCCGGACCGTGCCCGCTACCACCAGCGGCAGGAGAAGTGCGAGTCCCGCCCATCGAATACGCTGCACGTTCATGCCGCACGCTCTTCGAGTGTATCGAGGTAGACCGCGACTCGTCCGACGCCGGCGACGGGCGAAAGCGCAGTACGTCCCAACGAGGAAGTCCCGTTGACACTGCTGGAACTATCGTCTCTGTCGCTAGGAACACTTCGCAGCACACAATGTCCGTGGAAAACATGGACTAATCGCTACAATCGTTTGTGAAACGTTGCCGAGGCCATCGAGGTTAACGGCGCGGCGGCGCGCGAGAAAGCTCTGCGTGACCGGCGAAGACGTAGGGTGGGACCAGCGAGCTTGCGAGCGCCGGCCCACCGATTTGAGGCGTCAGGTTTCAGGCGTCAGGCGTCAGGGCGAACAATCCGATGCCTGATGTCTGACGCCCGACGCCTCGCGATGGTGGGCCGGCGCTCGCAAGCTCGCTGGTCCCACCCTACGTCGATTTTTTGGGCTAGCTACCCGCCGAAGTATTGCGGCAGCGTCAACATCTGTTGCTGTACGGTCTGCCACGAGGTGTTCGTTTCCAGCGCGCTCATGAACTGATCGACGGCACTGGAATCGAGGTTGCCTTGGAAGTAGAGGTCGTCCCAGCCGTCCCCAGTGAGCACCGCCAAGGGGTAGGAGCCGGTGGCCGGGGTACCCGGCGCGCCGACCGGTCCCGCCCCGGCGGCGATCATCAGATCGTGCGCTTCCTCCGGAGAGTTCAGGAAGTCGAGCGCCACCTGTGCCCGCGTGAGCTGGCCGCTGTCAAGAGCATTGACATAGAACTGCTCGCTTGCGGTATCGGCGGCACGTCCCAGCAACTCGGCGAAGAGGTTATCGACGAATGCCTCGTTGGAACCTCCCGCCGCCGGCCCGTGCCCCGGAGGAGCGCCGCGGCCGTGCGGACCGCCATGCCCGAAGTATTCCTGAGACGTGAGCACCGCGACGAGCACGTCTTGTTCGCTGACGCCATTGTTCAGCTCGTTGACGAAAAATTTCTCCGCGCCCGGATCGGCGCGGCGAGTGAGGAAGTTGTCGAACACGGCATCGACCCAGTGCGTTTCATACTCCTGAGAGTGCAGCATGATCTGCACCACTTGCTGCCGCGTGGCGGCGTTGCTTTGGCCGCTGGCGGTCGTGCCGCCGTTGGTTTGCAAGAAATTCAACCAGTACTGGAATCCTGTCTGATCGGGGTTGCGATCGAGCAGCTCGCGATACAGGTTCGTGAGGAACGTCTGATCGGTGCCGTCGCCTGTCTGACCGTTGAGGTAGGCGCTGGGACCCGCTGGAGGCGCGACGGCGTTCACGGGCGTCTTGACCACCGCCGTCGTATTGTTGCTGGCGTTGGGAGTGGTCGTGTGGACCGTGGCCGTGTTGGTGATCTGGCCGGTCTTGAGCGGTGTGGCGACGATCACAATCGTGTCGGACGTGCCGGCCGCCATGCTGCCGATGTCGTCCTTGATGGCGGCCCCCGTGGCGGTGAGAGCCACGCCGCGCGTGGTATCCTGCGCCGAGACCAAGGTCGCCAGGCCGACGGGCAGGGTGTCGATCACAAACACATTGTCGGCCGCGGCCGCTCCCGCCGCGTTGGTCACCACGATCGTGTAGGTCAGGTCCTGGCCGACCGTTGCCGGACTGGGCGAGGCCGTCTTGGTGATCGACAGGTTCGCCGCGGCACTGGTCGTGGTAATCATCGTCAGCACGGTGGCCGAAGTTTGCGTGCTGATGTTCGGCGTGGTCGTCGTGACGTTGGCCGTGTTGCTGAGCGTGCCGGTGACAGTCGGCGTGACGGTGATCGTGATCGTATCCGACGTGCCGGCTGCCACCGTGCCGATGTTGTCGCTGAGGGTGCCGCTGGTGGGGCTCAACGAGACGCCGCTGGTGGTGTCCAGGGCCGAGACGAAGGTCGCGCCCGCCGGCAGTGCGTCGGTTACCGTTACGCCCGCCGCGTCCGCCGCGCCGGGGGCATCGCTGACGACGATGGTGTAGGTCAGGTCCTGGCCCACGACGTCCGGGCTGGGCGAAGCCGTCTTGCTGATCGAGAGGTTCGCCGCGGCGCTGGTGGGATTGATCGTCGTCTGAACGGTGGCGCTGGTGTGAGTGCCGGGATTGGCGGTGGTCGTCGAGACGGTCGCCGTATTGCTGATCGTGCCGGCCGCCGTGGGCGTGACCACGATGGTCACCGTGTCGACCGCGCCGGACGCCACCGTGCCGAGATTGGCGGTGATGGTGCCGTTGGTGTTGGTCAACGTGGCACCGCTGACGTCGCTGCCATCCGAGACAAACGTGACGCCGCTGGGCAACGTGTCGCTGACGGTCACGTCGGCGGCGGCCGCGGGCCCGGCATTGCTGACGATCAGCACGTACGTTAGGTTCTGGCCGACCGTATCCGGACTGGGCGATGCCAGCTTGGCGATCGACAAATTGGCCTGCACGGCCGGGTTGATGGTCGTACCCGTCGTGGCCGAGGTGTGCGTGCTGACATTGGTCGTGGATGTGGCCACCGTGGCGGTGTTGTTGACCGTGCCCGCCGCAGTGGGCGTGACGACGATGGTCACGGTGTCCACGGCCCCGGAGGCCACGGTGCCGAGGTCGGCCGTGACGGTGCCGCTGGAATTGGTGGGCGTGACGCCGCTGACGTCGCTTGTGGCCGACGCAAAATTCACACCGCTGGGCAGCGTGTCACTGACGACGACATTGTCTGCCGCCGCGCCGGTGTTGGTTACGACCAAGGTGTAGGTCAGCAGCTGCCCGACCGTGTCCGGATTGGGAGTCGCAAACTTGGCGATCGAGAGATTGGCCTGCGTGCTGGTGACCGCGTTGATGGTGGTGTGGGTTGTGGAGGAGGTATTCGTGCTGACATTGGTCGTCGAGGTGGTCACGGTTGCGGTATTGTCGAGTGTGCCCGCCGCGGTGGGTGTGACGACGATGGTCACGGTCTCCACGGCCCCGGAGGCCACGGTGCCGAGGTCGGCCGTGACGGAGCCGCTGGAATTGGTGGGTGTGACGCCGCTGACGTCGCTCGTGGCCGACGCAAACGTCACACCGCTGGGCAGCGTGTCGCTGACGACGACGTTGTCTGCCGCCGCCAAACCGGTGTTCGTCACGATCAAGGTGTAGGTCAGCGGCAGTCCGACGGTGCCGGGATCGGGAGCGGTCACCTTCAGGATCGACAGGTTTGCCAAAGTCGTGGGGGAGACGATGCTCGTCGTGACCGTCGCCGAGTTGTCGCTCTGGTCGGTGTCGGTCTCGTTCGCTTCGACGTAGGCCGTATCGGTGATTGCACCGAGCATGGTCGGCGTGACGGTCAGCGTGAGCGTGGCGCTGGCGCCGGCCGCCAGAGTACCCAAGTCGGCCGTGATGGTGCCGTTGATGTCGGCCACGGTGGCCCCGCTGACGCTGGCGACGCCGCTGACGAAGCCCGCCGTGGCCGGCAGCACATCCGATACGACCACGCCGGTCGCGTCATTGGTGCCGATGTTTTTGACCGTAATGGTGTAGGTTTCGTTCGCGCCCAATGTCACGTCGGCGTTGTTGTTCGCCGCGGTCTTGGTGATGGCCAGGTTGACGTTGGTGGCGCTCGTTCCCTCGACGGCGGTCGTGAGCGAGGCAAGGTTGTTGCTGAGATCGGTGTCGAGCTGATCGCCGGCCACGAACGCCTGGTTGGTGATCACTCGCACGGCGGTCGGCTTGACGGTCACGGTCAGCGTTTCGGTGCCGCTCGCCGCCAGGGTGCCGATAGAGTCAACGAGCACGCCGTTCACCGGGCTAAGTGAACCCCCTGTCGAGGTCGTCGCCGACACAAAGGTGGAGCTCGGCGGCAGCACGTCTTCGGCGACGACGCCGGTGGCCACGTTGGCCGAACTGTTGGCGACAGTGATGGTGTAGGTCAGGTCGGCGCCGACGGTGCCGGTCGTGGCCGAGGCGGTTTTAGTCACGGAAAGGTCGACGGCGGGCGCCGCCAAGCCGTTGACCAGCGTGGCCGCGGTGGCCACGTTGTCTGCCTGGCTGGCGTCCGGTTGATTGCCCTCGACGTAGACGGAGTCGGTCAGCGCGCCGACGGCCGAAGTTGAGAGCGTGAGGGTCAGCGTGGCGCTGCTCCCGGCGGCCAGGGTCGGCAGCGTGGCCGTGGCCACACCGTTGCTGCTGGTCACGCTCACGCCGCTGACGCTGGTCGTGCCGCTGATGAATTGAGCGCCGACGGGCAGCACGTCCGAAACGACCACGCCTGTGGCGTCGGCGGTGCCGTTGTTCGTGACGGTAACGACATACGTGGCGTTGGTCCCCAGACCCAGGGCGGGATTTGTGCCGGCCATGAGTGATTTCGTCACCGAAAGGTCGACCGTGCCGCTGGTCGGCGCCGTGGTTCCTTGCACCGCGGTGGTCAGCGAGGCCGAGGCATTGGCGACGGTGGTGTTGCCCGAACTGGTGGCCACGGTCGCCTGATTGACCATCACGCCCACGCTGCTGGGGGCGGTGACCGCCATGGTAATGGTGGCCGAGCTATTCGCGGCCAGCGTTCCCAGGTCGATCGTCTCCAAGTTGCCCGTCGGCGCCGAGAGCGTGGTTGGTCCCGTGCCGCCGGAGACCGTGCCGGAAACGAATGTGGCCCCGGCCGGCAACACGTCGAACACGGTGGTATTGTCGGCGGCGTTGGCGCTGTTGTTGGCGACGGTAATGGTGTACGTTTCGCCGCCGCCGACGGAGACGACGCTGTTGTCGTTCGCCGCCGTCTTGGTAATCGAGAGACTGGCGGCGGTGCTGGCAAGCAAGTCGATCGTGGTGGAAACGGGCGCCGAGACGATCGGCAGGCCGCCGTTCTCGTCGGCTGAGGAAACGCTGGCAGTGTTGGTGAGGGTGCCGGCTGCCTGTCCGTTGACCAGTGCGTCGATGGTGAGGGTGGCGGAAGCGCCCGCGGCCAGACTGCCCAAATTGTCGCTGAGGGTGTCGCCGCTGAACGGCAGGGATGCTCCCGTGGAGCCGTTGTTGGCGCCGAGCAGCGTTTCGCCGGCCGGAAGGGTATCGGTAAGGGTGGTGCCGCTGGCCGCCGTGCTGCCGTTGTTGGCGACCGTGATCTGGTAGCCGATCATCTCGCCTTGGGAGACGGCGGCAGGAACGCCCGCTGACAGCGGAGCGATTTGCGCTTTCGTGATCGCCAGATCGGCGGTCAACAGAAGTCGAGGTTCGAGCAGTTCACAGTTATGCCGGTCGAGCTTGACTCGCCGCAAGGAATCCGTTTTCTTTTGTTGCTTACGGCGGGATTGCGTGGAACGCGCGCGGAATGTCCATGAACCCATGATCGAGTCTCCCAGAAAAAAAGGACGGCGACACTGACAACTGGCCGCCCCGCCACGGCATTTAGGATGCCGGACCGCAGGAGATGAGCAACGTAGGCCGCGTTTTGATGAGAACGGCGCAACCAAGCGAGCAGCTCTCAGTCGGTTGCGCTGGCGCAAGTTAGCGAAGATAAACGGGTTCCGCCGTCTTTGGCGGAGATCGGCAGTGGTAGACGCGTCGCGGCCCAGGTCAGTCTGCCAAGGCGCCTCTGCGGGCGGCGCGCGCGATGCTGGTTCGCGTGCGGCCAGCGTGGCCGTATGACAAACACTAGCGTTCAGGCCGCGGCCCGAACACCGATCGTCGCGTCTGCTCTGTGAAGGTCGGATGGCACTTTCCTCCGCCACAACACGACGGCTGCCGCAGCGACAAGAACCAGTGCCGCATAGCCGGCCAGCCCGACGTCGCGCCACACTTCCATGCCGGGAAAGTGCGGCACCACATTGGCGCCGAGATTGACGACGACCAGCGCACCGAGCCACTTGCCCAAGCGCGGGGCCGTCGAATGCTCCCAGCCGATCGCAAACAGCCCCGCAACGAGTGGCACGGAAAGGCAGAAGTAGTGCAAGTGGCAAACGGGGCTGGCCAGCAGCATCACTTCGATGAGCGTCCCTAAAAGAAGAACGGTGGACGCCGCATCTTGGCGGCTACGGCGCATCATTGCCAGCCAAACGAGAAGAAGAAGAGCGCTGCTCGCGAGAGACAGCATGCGCGTCAAGGGTGCGGCCTGCTTCGGCCGAGTGTCGCGATCGAGAAACCAGGTGTTGTGAAACATCGCCAACAACGACTGGCTGTCGGTGGCCGTCACATTCAGCACTTCTTGGGCACGCGAGGTATCGCTGCCGTTGGCGATGGCCGGCGCCAGCATCACTTGGTTCCAGCGACGATAGTCGTCGCACGTTTGGCGCACGCCGCGCGCCGCCACGGGGACCGCAACCAGTCCCACCAACAGTCCCGCCAGGCATCCGCCCAGGAATTTGAAGTCCCGCCGGAAGATTGGATACACCAGCAACAGCGCCGGAATCACTTTCAGGCAAATCGCGCAGGCCAACCAGCCTCCGGCCCGCACGCTTCTGCCACGCACGGCCGACACGATCATGCCGCTGAGCAACAACAGCAACAACACTCCCACCTGGCCGCGCATCAGTGTGTGCCCAATTGGCGGCAGGCAGGCCAGCGCGGGCCAGAGCCGCAACCCCCACCATCGGCGGTCAGCCGGCGACGGCTGATACCGTCGGAAACTTGGCGACGATTCTTCCAACGCGCTTGCCAGCCAATGGGCCGCCAGGGCCAGGCACCCCACATTAAGGAAGTACCAATAGAGAACCGTCACCGGGTAGGGGAGCAGTCCGTCGTGGGACTCGTTTGGGGGAGAGTCGGCCAGCGGGCCCAACAAAATGGCGAAGGTGGGCGGATAGAGATAGTGAAAGCCGTTGTCGTCGCTGACGTCGTAGAGGTCATGGCCGGTGCGCGCCGCCCAGGCCGCACGGGCGAAGACGTTCCAATCGCCCAGTCGACGCGGCAGAAGAGCGGAACGAATCTGCACCAGTCCGCCAAACACCAAAAACGCGATTGCCAAGCTTGCCAGGCTTATCCGGTCGAGCCGGCCGAGACGTTCAGGAACGTCAGCCAAGCCGAGAGTACGATGCTCCTCCTCTGGCCGCAGTCGCAACGAGGACGGCCACCGCGGTGATCCATTGCCGCTCATCAAGGTCCGCCCGGTAAGAAACTAGCCGATCGACAATTCCCTTTCTAATTGATCGGATTCTACAGGGGACTCGGATGACAAGGAACAGCGGCTTTCGCTTGCAGTGCCTCCAAAAGCTTCGCGATCATGGCGTCGTCGTGCCCGTGGCAGAGACAGATCCGCAGCCGAGAGGCGTTTTCGGGCACGCTGGGCGGACGAATGGCCGGGGCCCACACGCCGCCTTCGGCCAGCCGCGCCGAAAGCTCCAACGCGCGTGCGGCTGCTCCCACGACGAGCGGCACAATCTGGCTGTCCGAGCGTCCGACGTTCCAGCCCTGGGCCACGAGACGCTCGCGAAGTTGGGCTGCCCGTCCGAGCAGCTCGCCGCGCCGCGACGGTGTACTTTCGACGATGTCGAGCGACGCCATCGCCGCCGCGGCGATGGCCGGCGGCAAAGCCGTGGAAAAGACATAGGGCCGGGCACGGTTCAGCAGCCACTCGACCAGCGAACGCCGGCCGCAAACGAAGCCGCCCGCCGCGCCCAGCGCCTTGCTGAGCGTCCCCACGCGAACGTCGATTCGGTTTTCGACGCCCAATGCTTCGCAAACGCCGCGCCCGTGGCGGCCGAATACGCCGGTGGCATGGGCCTCGTCGACCATGAGCATGGTACTGTAGCGACTGGCTAAATTGGCCAGGTCGGCCAGGGGTGCCAGATCGCCGTCCATACTGAACAGGCTGTCGCTTACAATCAGGCGACGGCGAGCCGAGCCCGTGCTGCGCAATTGCTCTTCCAGCCGCGCGCAATCGCCGTGCGGAAAGATATGGACAGCCGCTCGCGAGAGGCGGCAGCCATCGACGATGCTGGCGTGATTCAGCTCGTCGCTGAACACGGCATCGCCCGGCCCGACGAGCGCGGCGATGGTGCCCTGGTTCGCCGCGAATCCCGAGGGAAACACCAGGGCCGCCTCGGTCGCTTCGAATTCGGCCAACCGCGCTTCCAGCCGCGCCAGCGCCGTACTGTGGCCGACCACGAGCGGACTGGCGCCGCTGCCGCAGCCCTCGAGGTCGAGCGTCTGCGCCGCCGCTCGCGCCAAACGGGCGTCCGCGGCCAGGCTAAGATAATCGTTGGAGCCGAAATTGACGTATTCGCGTCCGTCGAGCCGCAACACGGCCCCTGGCCGGCCCGCGTAGGTCCGTAGCCCGCGGAGCAAGTCGCGATCGGCCAACTCGGCCAGCTCAGCGTCGATCCAATCAAGTGCATCGTTATTACCCGGCATATCTGTAATCGTACGCCCTATTCGCTGGTTGCGGGAATCTCCTTGTCGAGCAGCAGCGCCCGAACAAACTGCACCGGCGGCGAGCCGAACGAAATCACGCCATCGTGATACCGCTTGGGCGAAAAATCATCGCCCCAGGCTTTCTCGGCTTCTTCACGCAAGTCGCGGTGCTCTTGATAACCGACGAAGTACGTCGAGAGCTGCGTGGACGTGAGTTGCGCCCGAATCCACTTGGCCGCCGCCTCGCGTTCCTCTTGAAACGTGTCTTCGATCATCAGCCGCATGGCTTCGTCGCGCTCCATGCCGTCGACATGGATCGCCTGGTCCATGAGGGCATTCGCCACGCTGCGCAAATACCATTTCAGAGCGATGAGCCGCATCAGCGGGTCGCCGTCGAGCAGCCCGGCTTCGGCCATGACTTGTTCGGTGTACACCGCCCAGCCCTCGATAAACACGCCCGACGAGAGCACGGCCCGCAACGTCGAAGGACAGCGGTTGGCCACCGCAAGCTGCAAAAAGTGCCCCGGCATCGCTTCATGCACCGTCAGATCGTAAATCGAACGCAGGTTGTATTCCCGCAGAAACGACGTCACCTGGGCATCGCTCCAGTCGTCGGGCAGCGGGGCCACGGCGTAGAACGTCTTTTGCCCGACATCGAGCGGGCCGGGAGCGTCGCAGTAAGCCAGCGACACGCCGCGGCGAAATTCGGGCATGACGATGATCTCGATCGGATCGTCCGGAACCGTGACCAGGTCCTTTTGCCGCACAAATTCCGTGCAGCGGGCCAGCGCCTCGCGGGCCGTCTCCACGATTCGCTCCGGCGCGGGCCGGTCGGCGTAGGCCATCTCCAGGGCCGCGCGAATGATGGCCTGCTTGTACTCGTCGCACGGCTCGTCGGGAAACTTCGTGTAGGGATTTCGCCGTTGATAGACTTCGCGGGCGATGGTCCACATTTGCTCGCGCACCCGGACCAGCTCTTTCATGGCACGGCGGCGGATGTCGTCGCGCGTCAGCGGCGACTGCAATGTGAAGACCAGTTTCTCGTCGAAAAGCTTCCGCCCCAGCCGGGCATCGCCGGCCGCATTAGGCAGCAATTCTTCTTCCAGCCATTGCTGGTGCTTCTCGATCTCGCGGCGGGCGGCGGCGATGGCCCGATCGAGGCGACGGCGGTCGGCCGAAGCGAGTTTTCCGGCCAGCGGCTCGACTTCCTGCTCGAGGATGCTGAGCACGCCCCGATTCTGTTTGACGGCCGTCTCGGCATGCACCTTGGGCACGCGTGTCGCATCGAGCGTTTCGCGCACCTGGGCCAGCATCCGCGGGAATTGCTCCAGTCGGTCGGCGACGTGCCGCAAGCGTTCTGCTTCGGCGGCGAAATCGCGGGCCAGCAGGCCGTATACGGCGTCGCCGGCCAGGCCGGTATAAATCAGCGGGTTCCAGGCCCATTCTTCGAGCGTTTCAAGCTGCCAGATCGTGGCGCGGAGCTGCTGGTCGAGCAAGGCGGCATCGACCTGTTGATCGCGCGACAGATCCTTGCGGAGAATCCGCGCGAGACGCTTCGAATAGCGTCGGCAAAAGTCGATTTCTTTCTCACGGCCCGCCTCGCTGACTTCGTCCAGCTTGCCGTCGAAACGATGGTCGCCCAATTGGGTCGCCGAAACGGGGTGCAGCGCGGGGAACTCGTCGATGTACTCCTTGGCGAGCCGATCGAATTCATTGTCGGCGGCATGGCTGTTGGCGGTCACGAGTGTCACGAGGCAGAGAATGAGGTACGATGATTTCAACATGGGCCGATTCCAGGAGAGCGTTGACGTAACTACGCTACACCGCCGCCGGACGCAAGGGTAGGCCTCGTGCTCCGTCAGCCGCCAATTGATTGAGCGGCCGTAGGGTGGGGCAAGCGAGCTTGCGAGCGCCGGCCCACCGATGGCAACGTGCCGCCCGGCTGGCAACGCGCTCTTTCTTGATCGCGGTCTTCGCGGCTGCGGTCAAAACTTTCGATCGACCGCCTTGGGTCTTGGGACTTGGGTCTTGGGTGTAGAAATGCTTGTGAAGAAATGGGCGTGGTTCAAATCAAGGAATCTCAGGGTAACAGCTTTCGCCGCCCTGCGTGGGCCGCGTCAGGACGTAACCAACGCAGCGGCAGGTACTTCCGGCAGGAGGTGCTGGCAGAACTCGAACGGGAAGTGTTACCCTGCTTTGAACCACGCCAAGAAATGAAAAGTTGCGCGAACAGGTCGGGTCGCAAAGCACAACAGGGCCGTGACTTGGGGCGACGGCGGAACGCATCAAAGTTGGCTTATAAAAGTATTTCTCGCGTTCCTCCGTCGCGCCGGTTTTCGCACATCTCTCATCCTCTCGTGGAAGTGGCTTGCAGTGTTTCTGTTTTGCGCCGTTCTCCGCCGACCGCAGATCAGACATGCAGCCGGCTTCAGCCGGTTTTTGGGCCGTTTGCCACCAGCTTTAGCTGGTGGTGCCGAAATACTATTCCCTGGCTAGCCGGCTTTAGCCGGGCTTCTCGGTCCTGGCTTTAGCCGTTGCCAACACGACACCTTCAGGGAAGCGCGGCCGAAGCCGGCTCAGCACCGCCCGCTTTTGAACCACGCCCTTTTTCTCGTTATCTCTCATCCCTGATTCCTCATCGCTCATCTTCTCCTGCGACTGGCTTGCGCTGGTTCTGTTTCGATTCGGGCCGAAGCCCCTGCCGTCATTCCCGGTTCTACCGTGCCGCTGGCTTGGCATGAAATAATATCGCTGCCGCAACTGAACGCTTGCGACCGTATCGGTTCAGCGGTACACTAATGCTATATCCTTCGGCCCCGCACCTTTTAAACGTCCAAGACCCAAGACCTGAACCCTGAACCCTGAACCCTGAACCCTGAACCCTGAACCCCGAACCCTGAACCCTGAACCCTGAACCCCGAACCCTGATCCCTATGAAAGGACCCTTCCATGTCGTTTTCGTTCTATTCCTACGATCGCCACCCGGCCGCCGAGCTTTTTCCGATGATGCACGAAGACGAGCTGGAAAAGTTGGCGGCCGACATCGGCGCCAACGG
>Ga0307373_10001705_pt1 | contig 40912 bp, 25 predicted proteins | sample OX2MG_FD_202534 | JGI IMG/M metagenome (GOLD analysis project Ga0307373, IMG submission 202534) | Soil microbial communities from Risofladan, Vaasa, Finland - OX-2 | ecosystem: Environmental > Terrestrial > Soil > Coastal area > Acid sulfate soil | place: Finland: Risofladan, Vaasa | collected...
CGCCAGCCTCTGCAAGGTGGCCCGCTCCTGCCCGGAAAGCAAAATCGGTGCGGCTCTTCGGCTCATGCGCAACAGGATATCCGAAGACCGAACATAAGTAAATCTATTTATGACGCATTACACTAGAGTCGATATCCAACAGCCGGGACTTATCTGGCCAGTTGGCCTTGAGTTTGACGAAAAATGGTATGGCCACACAACAGTCCTCAGAGTGGGAGACAGGATAAATGTTCTCGGGCAGATCGAAAGCGTACACAGTCTCGGTCTTCAGTTACATAACTGTGAACTCATCCAATCATAAATCCATTTCGCTGGCTGGCGCAGACGCTTGCATTGTAGCGTCCGCGATCTCGCGAAGCGAGAGTTTCTTACCGCGGCGCACCGGTCCCTTCGGCAAATCGCAGACCCCACAAACCGGGGTCTGCGCCAGCCCGTAGAAAGAGGAAATCACAGATTGCCTTAATGGCAGGGACCTGTGGTTAGCGGCCGGACGCCGGAGCGCCGCCAGTGAGCGATTCGACAAATGAGATTATGCGCGGGTCGGTCCAGTTGGTGGCCCCGATGATTTTTTCTGCGACGTACCCGCTACGGTCGATGATGTAAGTTTCGGGGAACTTGTAGGTTCCATAGCGGGTCGGTACATTTCTGCTCGAGTCGCGGGCGACAGCATAGGTCAAGTGGTACTGCTTAACAAACTCCTGAAGCGCGGCGGGGTCTTGATCGACACTGACGCCAAGGACAACGACGCCCCGGTCTTTCATCTTGGAGGCGAAAGTTTCGAGACTCGGCGTTTCCGCGATACAGGGCGGACACCAAGTGGCCCAGAAGTTTAGAACGACCACTTTTCCGCGAAAATCCGCCAGGGATAGATTCCCTGACGCCAAGCTCGGCAGGCTGAAGCCCGGGGCGCGATCGCCCAAGGCAACCGGGCGCCGGGAGTGAGGATGCAAAAGCAGCCACACAATTCCCAGGCCGGCAAGGCCCACAACGATCCACTTTGCGATGGTGATTTTGCTCATGTTCTAAAGCTCCATTATAATCGCTTGGTGCACTCGTGACAGCATCAATTAACGCGGCAACAGAGCATCATGCCTTGGAAGGGGGAGAAGCGGGCGCCGTCTCCGTGATCATTCCGGCCCGGAATGAGGAACGGAATATTGAGCGCGCGGTCCGCTCGGTTGGCCTCCAGAAGGGCGTTCGAGAAATCGTGGTGGTGGACGACGACTCGAGCGACCGCACGGGCGAGATTCTGGAGAGGCTCGAGATAGAGATTCGGCTGCTTCGCATCATCCATCTCGATTCCCTTCCCGAGGGCTGGGGCGGGAAAAACCATGCCGCAGCCGCCGGGGCGGAAATGGCGGCGGGAGAGTGGCTGCTCTTTACCGACGCGGACACCGAGCATCTCCCGGGCAGCCTGGAGGCGGTGCTCGAACGGGCAAAGGAGGAAAACGCGGACCTGCTGTCACTCTCGCCCGGCCAGCAAACGCTCACATGGTGGGAGAAATCGGTTATCCCTTTGGTATTCGTGCAACTCGCGCGCCTTTACCGCTTTGACGAGGTTTCGAACCCTGCATCGCCCGCGGCAGCCGCGAACGGGCAATACCTGCTGATCCGGCGCACGGTTTACAATAACATCGGGGGCCACGCCGCCGTGCGCGCCGAGATTCTTGAAGACGTGGAGCTGTCCAAGCGCGTTAAGACGGCGGGAGGACGGCTCCTTTTTCTGCCAGGAGCGGACTGGGTTCGGACGCGCATGTACCGGAGCTTTGGGGAAATGTGGCAGGGATGGACCAAAAATCTATACTTGTTGTATGGACGGAAGCTCTGGCCCATGCTGAAGACATTCGCGGAAGTGTGGACATTAGATTTCCTCGCTCCGCTGGGATTATTGGTATTATGCATCCTTATTGCGGCAGGGCGCGGAAACAACGCGGCGCTGCTGGCGGCTGTCCTATGCTTTGCCGTCGTCGTCATGCGGCAATGGGCATATCGGCAGAAACTGGTTGGGCTGGGGTTTGATCCGAATCTGGCAAACTACCGGATTTTGGGCGCGGGGATCTTGGGCCTGCTGCTGCTGAATTCCGCCCGCGCCTATCGCCTGGCAGGCAAGGTTCAGTGGAAGGGGCGTCATTACCCGGCCAAAGGACGCTGACAGGGAATAAAATGATCTATCTGACGCGGCGAGCGGAGTTTTCAGCCTCACACTATTACCACAACCCCCAATTCAGCGCTGAGGAGAATCGGCGGGTTTTCGGCAAATGCAACAACCCGCACGGCCACGGCCACAATTACACGGTGGAAGTCACCGTGGCGGGCGAAGTGGATGAAACCACCGGCATGGTCCTCGACCTGAAGGACTTGAAAACCGTGCTGGAAAACGAGGTCCTGCGGATCATGGACCACAGGTTCTTGAACGAAGAAGTGCCGGTGTTTGCGACCAAAATTCCAACCACGGAAAACATCGCGGTGGAAATCTGGAACTTGCTGGCCCCGAAACTTCCTTCCGGCCGCCTGCATCGAATCCGCCTGTACGAGACTCAGGATCTTTACGTCGATTATTACGGGGAGTGATGGTTTTTCTGACCCGCCGCTATCGGTTCTCCGCAGCGCACCGCCTGCACAACGAGGCGCTTAGCCCCGAGGAAAACGCTCGACTCTACGGCAAGTGCAATAACCCTTACGGGCACGGGCACAACTACACCGTTGAGGTGACGGTGCGCGGACCGATTGACGCGGCCACCGGGATGCTGATCGACTTGGGGCTGCTGGACGGGATTGTTGAGCGGGAAGTCCTGGAGCGGTTCGACCATACTCACCTAAACCTGGATGTCGCCAATTTCAAGGGGAAGGTGCCGACCACTGAGAACCTTTGCCTGGAAATCTTCAACCTGCTCCGCGACAAACTCGACGCCATCGGCCAGCCGGCGCGGCTCGATAAGGTGCGGCTCGAGGAGACAAATTCCAACTTTTTTGAATACACGGGATACTATCCCGACCCTGCGGAGAGGGCAGCAAGCGAGAAAAGATGAAAACAAACCGTAAATCTAAACTTCCTGAACCGGAACGAGCGGCAGGGCCCGACGCCCTTGGGGAAGCGGTGCTCTCCATGCTTCGCGAGATCGGTGAAAACCCGGGCCGCGAAGGCCTGCGCAACACCCCGAAGCGCGTGGCGGAATCGTTGAGGTTCCTGACCGGCGGTTACCAACAAGATATCCGGAAAATACTGAACGGCGCCGTTTACTCGGTGGCGTACGATGAAATGGTCATCGTGAAGGACATTGAGATTTTCAGCCTTTGCGAGCACCACCTGCTGCCCTTTTTCGGGCGTTGCCACGTGGCCTATCTTCCCGTCAAGAAGGTCATTGGGCTGAGCAAGATTCCCCGGCTGGTGGATGTGTTTGCCCGCAGGCTCCAGATTCAGGAGCGCCTGACCAACCAGATTGCTGAAACCATCATGAACACCATCAAGCCGCAAGGGGTGGGAGTCATTATCGAAGCAAGACACCTCTGCATGATCATGCGCGGCGTCGAGAAACAGAATTCCGTGGCCGTCACCTCCTCGATGCTGGGAGCTTTCCGGGATAGCGAGCAGACGCGGGCCGAATTTTTACGTCTGGTGCGGGAGCGGAGCTAGGCACCCGTTCCGCGCGGGATTGAAAAGCGCGGGAGTGCCTGATCTCTCCTCAATGGAGACCCGGCAATCTCTGCATTCTAAATTCAGGCCGTATGCGCAAATTGAAGGACAGTGTCGCTGTCGTCACCGGAGCAAGCCGCGGAATTGGTTTGGCGATCGCCAAGCGTTTGGCAGGTGTGGGAGCGGAAGTGGTGCTGGTGGCGCGGCACGCCAAGGCGCTGGAGCGAGCGAAGAAGAAAATTCCCGGGAGGGCGCTGGCCGTGGCGGCCGATGTCACCATTCCCGGGGAGGTCGGCCGTCTCTTCCGGCGAGTGAAGAAACTTTACGGGCGCCTCGACATCCTGGTGAACTGCGCCGGGACTTTTACTTACAAGCCTTTCCGTGAGACGACTCTCGATGATTGGCGCAACAATATCGAGACCAACTTGACGGCTCTTTTCCTCACCACTCAAGCAGCGCTTCCTTTGTTGACCTGTGCCGAGAACCCGCACGTGGTCAACATCCTTTCCATGTCGAGCGCGCGCGCGTTCCCCAACTGTTCGGCCTATACGGCCTCTAAGTTTGGAGCGTTGGGATTGACCCGGGTGATCCGTAAAGAATTGCGACCGCAGGGAGTGCGGGTGACGGCTGTTCTGCCAGGATTAACGGATACCCAAATGCTTGGCGAATTTGGTTTTGAGATTTCTCGCGCCCAGGTCATGCAGCCGGAGGATGTTGCGGACGCGGTCATTGCTGCGTTGAGACAGCCGGCTCGAACAGCGGTGGAGGAAATTCTCTTGATGCCATCCAGTGGGGCGGTCTAATCTTCGCAGGTTATGCGACGCGTTTGCTTCGGAAGCTTCAAAAAGGGAAGTTTTAAAGCTTTCGCGATTTCTTTGCCAAAATAATGCGAAAATGTTATGCTACTTACCGATAAAAGAGGGATAATTTTTCGGAAACGAGGAGAAAGAGCGGATGGCGTTTACCCCTGATTCAAAGTCAACCTTAATCGAAAATTACCGAGTTCATGCTTCGGACACGGGGTCGCCGGAGGTGCAAGTTGCTCTGTTGACAGGGCGCATCTCTTACCTGACGGAACATTTTCGCGCGCACCGCAAAGATCACGCCTCAAGACGCGGGCTATTAACCATGGTAAGCAAAAGGAAGCGCTTGCTGGAGTATTTGAAGCGCCACAATGCCGCGCGTTACAAACAGGTGATCGAACGGTTAGGGATCCGCAAGTAACCCAGTTGTGAGAGAGGAACCAGGCAAGGCCGGTTCAAATTGCCCTTTAGGCCCAAGCGACCCTCGGCATTTTGCGCCTCGGGTCGCTTTTTGTTTAGGTTCAAGGGATGGCCTTGTTCGGATGATGGTTCCGTTTTAGCTTGGACCCTTACCTCGATCCACGATCCCCCGGTTATAAATTAAAAGCCTATCTGAAGTCCCTGCCGCAATGACTGGCCAAGGGGAGAAAAACCGGTCAATTTTCAGGATAATAAAAGGGACTTACTTGAGGGCCTGACGAAATTTTGGAGGAGTTGAATTATGGAACAGATCAGTATTCCATTAGGTGGAAGTACACTTTCAATTGAGGTAGGCAAGCTTGCCAAGCAGGCTGACGGCTCGGCCTACGTCCGTTACGGGGACACGGTTGTGCTGGCAACGGCGTGCGCGACCCAAAACCCGCGGGAAGGAATCGATTTCTTTCCGCTCACGGTGGATTATCGCGAATACAACTATGCGGCGGGCAAGATTCCCGGCGGTTTCTTCAAGCGGGAAGGACGACCCACAGAGAAGGAAATTCTCAGCAGCCGGCTGATCGACCGGCCTGTGCGGCCCATGTTTCCCGAAGGCTTCAAAAATGAGACCCAGGTGATTGCCATGGTGCTCTCGGCGGACACGGACAACAACCCGGATGTGATTGGCCTCGTGGCGGGCGCCGCGGCGCTTTACCTATCCGATATCCCTTTTGCAAACCCCATTGCCGCAGTGCGGGTGGGCTTGGTGGAAGGTAGCTTTGTGACCAACCCGACCTATACGGAAACCCGGGCGAGCACCCTCAACATGATTGTCGCAGGAAGTGAAGACGCGATCGTGATGGTGGAGGCGGCGGGCAAAGAGGTTTCCGAAGAGGTCGTCAGTGATGCCATCCAGTACGCCCATGGCGAAATAAAGAAGATCGTGGCGGCTGAAAAAGAGCTGTTTCAGAAATTGGGGCTCAAAAAGCGTCCCTTCGAAGCTCCTGCGGTCGATAAGGCGTTCGAGAGCGAGGTTCGGAAGAAAGTGGAAGCCGATCTCCGCGAGGCGATGGATACCTCGAAATACCCCAAACTCGAAAGCCAGCGGAAGATTGCGGAGGTTCGCGACGCGCTCATTGCTGGTTATCCGGAAACCGAAGAAGAAACGCGCCGCAAAGCGACCGAGGCTTTCAGCCGGCTGGAAGAACGGTTGTTCCGGGACGACGTCCTCAAGAAGCGCCAGCGGCCGGACCGCCGGGCCTTCGATCAAGTGCGTGCCATTTCCTGCGAAGTTGGCCTGCTGCCCCGAACCCATGGCTCGGCGGTGTTTACTCGCGGCGAAACGCAAGCGCTGGTAACCGCAACTCTGGGAACGGCGGAAGACCAGCAGCGCCTGGATGTGCTGGAAGGGGAAGCCTTCAAGCGATTCATGCTCCATTACAATTTCCCTCCTTTCAGCGTGGGTGAGGTGAAATTCCTGCGGGGCCCCGGGCGGCGCGAGATTGGCCATGGCGCTTTGGCCGAACGTGCCCTTTTTTCTATGATGCCGGAGGAAGGAGCCTTCCCGTACACCGTGCGGGTGGTCTCGGACATCCTGGAATCCAATGGCTCCTCTTCCATGGCAACGGTCTGCGGGGGCTGCCTGGCGTTGATGGATGCGGGAGTTCCGATCAAGGCGCCCGTCGCGGGAATCGCCATGGGTCTGGTCAAGGAAGGAAAAGACTACTCCATCCTCACCGACATTGCCGGGGCCGAGGACCATTTCGGCGACATGGACTTTAAGGTCGCGGGCACGCGCGAAGGCATTACGGCGCTGCAGATGGACATCAAGATCACCGGCGTTACTCCCGAAATCATGGCAGAGGCGCTATCGCAGGCGAAAGCAGCTCGGCTGCACGTTCTGGAAAGGATGCTCGAGACGCTTTCTGAATCCCGTACCAACATCTCCGCTTATGCCCCCCATATCTACACGATCCACATTAACCCCGCCAAGATCGGTGAACTGATTGGGCCCGGCGGCAAAGTTATTCGCGGGATCGTGGAGCAAACCGGCGCAAAAATCGACGTCGAAAACGACGGCCGTGTGAATGTCGCCGCCGTTGACGAGACGTCGGCCAACAAGGCGCTCAAAATTATTAAGGACATGATGGCGGAGGCCGAACTTGGGAAAACTTACCTGGGCAAGGTGGTTCGTCTGGCTGATTTCGGAGCTTTTGTCGAGATCTTTCCCGGAACGGATGGGCTGCTCCATATCAGTGAGATTGCCGAGCATCGGATTCGGGACGTTCGCGACGAGCTGAAGGAGGGCGACCAGCTTCTGGTGAAGGTCATTTCGATTGACGGCAACAAGGTCCGGCTGAGCCGCAAAGCCATCCTCCGCGACCAGCGCCAGAAAGCCTCACAGGAAGCCCCGCAGGAGCCCGGCCAGGTGGAACATTCTCAGGAGATAAGTTAGCCTCAATTCCGCAGTTCTCTTGCACAAGCGAGCCCGCGCCAAGCATCCAGCATGGCGCGGGCTTGCTTCATTGCCGACTTTCAAAAATAGGGATAGCCATTACTGCTTTGCCTCGCTGGGGTCTTGCCAGTCGTCCGTCCGGAATGGTGAGGTGGGGAGTCCAGCTTCATTGTAGAGGTTGCAAATCGGATTATTCCGCCACGCGTAACGAACGGCTGCGGGGTGCGCGATGTTGTCATTCCACACCATCACTGTATCGCCTTGAATTTTTGCGCTCGCAGTTACAAATTGATGGTCTGCGCCGGCAATTTCAAAGCCCTCCAGGGCGTAGCCATCGGCGTGCAAACCGCCCCCAATATGCTGGAAGTGCAAGCGAATCTTATTCCCTTCAGTATCCATCGACGTGTAAATTGGGCCCGAATAAACAATGTGCTCGCCGTACGCGATTGCCCTCGCGGCTAAAGTCAGCCGCCGTCCTACTTCCTGCTTATTTCTGGGGTGGATGCTGGTTGCATCTCCGATGTCGATGGTCACCGCCATCCCCGTCTTCGGCAGGGAAAGCGCCATCAGTTGCGCCTCCCGTACCAGGGGGAAGGAAAAGTTGTTCGGCAAAGGCTGAAAGTTGGCCAGTTGCACAAAAAGAAAGGGGAAGTTCCCCTCATTCCAGGCGCGCCGCCAGTCTCGGATCATGTCTGGAAATAGCTTGCGATACTGGCGTCCACGGTCTCCGTTGGATTCTCCCTGGTACCAAATCGCACCTTTAATCCTGTAGAGAACAAGCGGCATAATCATTGCGTTAAACAACCCAGCGGGCCGCCACGGGTTAGTGCGCGGGTCGTTCCTAATTGCCGGCGGCGGAGGGATTGTCGCCCCTTTTGCGTCTGCCTTGTCGGAATCTTCCTTCCAGTTTTCGAAGCGGGAATTGAAATCCTTAAGATCCGACAGGAATTTGGTTTTTTGTTCCTGGTACTTTTGAAGAATGGACTTGAAATCCGGGTCGGATTGAAGCGTCGGCAGGCTCGTCCATGACTCCGCAGGAGTGCCGCCCCACGAACTGTGGATGATCCCAATGGGTACGTGCAGCGTCCTGAACAGATCAAGCCCGAAAAAATATCCCACCGCAGAAAAATGCGCAACGGTGACAGGGCTTGTAACCTCCCACTGGCCTCCAACGTCTTCTTGCGGCTTGCCGGCGACGGTCTTCTCGACGGTGAACATCCGGATCAGAGGGTAATGGGCGTTTGCGATCTCATGCTCGTAATTCTGAACCCCCGTCTCCCAGCCGTTGTGAGAGGGACCGACTGAGAATTCCATGTTTGACTGTCCCGAACAGATCCACACTTCGCCGACCATGACGTCATGAACCACGACGATGTTCGTTCCCCGAATCGTCATATCGAACGGGCCACCGGCCTTTAAGGGACCAACCTCCGCCGCCCACTTGCCACTGGCGTCAGCTACTGCAGTGGCTTCGGTCCCGTCAATCGTCACGGTGACTCGCTCGGAGGGGTCGGCAACGCCCCAGATGTGGTCTTTCGTCCCTTCTTGCAGCACCATGTTGTCGCTAATCAGAGCAGGCAATCTTACCGATGCCATTCCTGCGACTGCGGTCGCCATGAGACATAGGGTGAAAAGAAACAGGTCCTTGCATCGCATTGGCCTCATTCCAAATTCTCCTTTTGGGCCGGAATTAGTTGCGAACATGCTGGCACGCGTAGGAATAGTTCATTCACTCGAAACTGTCCCTCCCGCGATGACGCTGGATTCGCTGTCCGACCTCTCTTATCGTTGCAATATGATAAGCTTATAGGCGCTACAGCATGTGAAAGGCTGCCTTCGCCAGATGTCACGGTACCAGGGTATCCTAAAATGATCGCGGAGGAAAAGAAACTGTTTGTTTAGATGGGTCGGCTTGAACCCTGTCCCCTCCCGTACAAGTCCGGGAGGGCGACAAAGCCCGCCATAAGAGATGACAGGACAGCAACGCGAAACAGCCAATGCCTTGGAGGTCTCCGCGGTCTGAAGAGACTTTGTTATCAGCGTGAGATCATTGTCGAGTTCAACAATTTACTTCCATCGAGAAGAAGAATGGAATCGGCGAACTGAGAGTTATCCAAAAAGTGTGATCGTATGATAAAAGCTAACAGGGATGCAGCATTGCAAACTTATAACCGACGAGGATTTCTTCAATCTGCGGCAGCGGCGGCTGTCGGTACCGGGCTGTATGGTGCAGGGTTGTCGGCTGATACACCGAAGCCTATGGAATTCGGTCTGCTGGTCAGCATATCCGACAACCCGGAAAAAGTGTTTGCGCACGTCCATCAGCTTGGCATACCCACAGCCCACGTGGCGATCTGGGACTTTTCGCCTGCCATGGCCACTCGCTTTCGGAGCGCCCTGGACCGTTATGATGTTGAGGCGACAGTTCTATTCTCGTCGGGGCCGGGAGAGGAGAAGTACGACTTGGTCCAAGGGCCTCCCACTTTCGGGCTGGTCCCTTCTCGGTATCGACGCGAGAGAATTGACCATCTGAAGCGAGCTTCAGATTTTGCGAAACAAGTGGGCGCGCCGGCGGTGTTCAACCAGTGGGGCTTTATTCCCGAAGTTCCAAGCGATCCGTTGTACGAAGCGACCGTGGAGGCAGTACGCGAGATTGCCCGCCACTGCAAGGGAAATGGGCAAATGTTTTTTAACGAGACCGGGCAGGAGACACCCATTACGCTGCTGAGGACGATTCAGGATGCCGGAATGGACAATGTGGGTTTGGTTCTGGATGCGGGCAACCTGGTGCTTTACGGCAAAGGCAATCCGGTGGATGCGCTCGACGTCATCGGAACCTACGTACGCGCCGTCCATGCCAAGGGCGCTTTCTATCCGACCGACCCCCGGTATCTGGGCAAGCAGGTCCCGGCGAGCCAGCGCAGCAAGGTGAACTGGCCCCGATTGATCCAGCGTTTAAAGAGACTGGGATACGAAGGTCCTATTACGATCGAAGCCGTGCCCACGCAACTTGGCCTCGACCAGGAAATCCTGAACGATAAGGCTTATCTCCAAAAGCTGATCGCACAGAACGTTCCAAAGTGAGGAAGCCAGCATGAAAAAGAATGGTTCAGACGGCCTCGGTGCCGACGGGAAATTTCGTAGTGCCTTGAGCCGTCGCGATTTCGGCAAGCTTAGTTTTGGCACGCTGGGAGCAATTTTGCCAGGGTCAAGATTGATGACGGCGAATGCGGCCGAGACCTCGGCAGATGGCAGAGAGAATGACGTCTATATCTCCCCTGCTGGGAGCGACCGAAGCTCTGGAAGCCAAGCCCATCCGTTTGCCACTTTGGAACGAGCTCGAGACCATATCCGGGCTCTGAAGCGCTCCGGCGGATTGCCGACGCGCGGCATCATTGTGTGGCTGCGAGAGGGCGTCTACATGCTGTCGGAAACCTTTGCGCTGGGACCAGATGACTCTGGAACTGATGCTGGGCCGATTGTCTATCAAGCCTACCCCCATGAGAAAGTCTCACTCATCGGCGGCCGGCGCGTCTCCGGTTTCGCTCCGATTCGCGACGCAGAAATTCTCAAGAGGATTGAGAAACCGTACCAGGACAAAATCCTTCAGCTCGATCTGAAGGCGCTGGGAATCACTGACTTTGGCAAACTCGTTCCTCGCGGTTTTGGCCTTCCCATGCATCCGGCGGCGCTGGAGTTGTTTTTCCAGGACCGCCCCATGACTCTGGCGCGATGGCCGAATGCCGGATGGGAGAAGGTGGATAAAACCCCTGGCGGCGCCAACGACGACAGCTTCACTTACCAGGGAGACCGTCCGCTCCGCTGGCGCGAAGACGACGACGGTTGGCTGCACGGATACTGGAATTGGGACTGGGCGGACGCCTATCTGAAACTTAAATCCATTGACGTAAAAAAACGCCAAATCACGACTTACCCTCCGAACGGAATCCGGGGCGGGGGATTTAAACCGGGCCAGCGCTACTATGCCTTGAACATCCTGGAAGAACTGGATGATCCCGGTGAATGGTATCTGGACCGCCGCACCGGGAAATTATATTTCTGGCCGCCAGAGCCCCTTACTCAGGGCGATGCCTATGTTTCACTTCTTGAACAGCCGCTCGTGAAGATCGAAAAGGCTTCGCATCTTACCTTTCGAGGCTTGACCTTTGAGTTCACACGCGGATCGGCTGTCGAAATGAGTGGGGGATCGAACAATCTTATTGCGGGGTGTGCCTTTAGAAATATAGGAACCGTGGCTGCGAAAATTGAGGGCGGAGTCGCAAACGGCGTGCTCGGCTGTGACATCTCCGAAACAGGCGAAGGCGGCATTATCCTGTCCGGCGGCGACTGGCAAACGCTGAAGCCTGCCGGGAGCTATGCCATTAATAATCAAATTAACCATTTTAGCCGTTGGGTGAGAACCTATCGTCCGGCGATCGATCTCGGCGGCGTGGGCAACCGGGTCGCGCACAACCTGATCTACGACGCGCCTCATGTCGGGATTCTGGTGGCGGGCAACAACCATCTGATCGAGTTGAATGAGATCCACCACGTCGCGCTTGAAACGTCGGACGTAGGCGCGATTTACATGGGCCGGGATTACACGCAGCGCGGCAACATCATCCGTTGCAACTACATTCACGATCTCCCCACCGAGAGCGAGGTCAACGCCATTTATCTGGACGATTGCTGGAGCGGCACAACGATTTACGGCAATGTCGTGTACCGCGCGCACCGTGGTGTTCTGATCGGCGGAGGGCGCGACAATACGGTCGCCAACAACATCTTTGTCGAATGCCATCCGGCAGTCTTTATTGACGCCCGTGGCCTGTCGTGGGCCAAGTTTTGGTTCGACGGCCGCGATGCGACGCTGCTGGACGGATTAAATGCGGTTCATTATAAAGAGCCGCCCTATAGCGTTCAATATCCTCAACTCGTTACTCTGTGGCAGGATGAGCCAGCCTTGCCCAAGGGAAACTCTATCGTGCGCAATGTCTGCTATGGGGGGCAGTGGCTCCAGATACTGGACGGCCTCACTGACAAGGTTATCAAGATCGAGGGGAATTACATCGGGCAGGATCCCGGGTTTTTGGACTTTGCTCACAAGGACTTTCAGCTTCGCGATAATTCGCCTGCATACAAACTCGGCTTCAAGCGCATCCCCATGGAAAAGATCGGCCTTTATTCAGATGAGTACCGGACCGTTACCACGCCACCTCCATCCGGCGCTCACCGCTGACACAAAACCCGGAACAATGCCGCTGGGAACGCTGGCAGCGCTACAGCCAAGTTTACAAGAACGCCTCATGCAAAGTACGCGAGCCGCTTCCAATCGTCCTGCCCGTTCAGAGGCACAACACCTTATCCATGCGGAGAATGAATACCCCCTAAAACCGACCCTCCCATGTTGTTTTCACGTCGTGGACGGGCCTTTCCGGAATAAGGTTTGCCCTAGCGTGCTGCCGCGCACGCTAATCTTTCGCACGCGCCACATTGACGAAGCCTATGGACGCCTCGACCCGAAAGCTTATTGAAAACTTTCGGGTCGAGCGCCTTTACCCAAATGCTGCGCATGGTTCAAACAATCCTATCGCTTCCTCCGACTAGAAGAGTACCGTCAGCGACATCTGCATTACACGCGGATTATTTGCCTGGGAAAAGATTTGACCATATGTGGAGCTGAGGGGGTTAACGTCCGGGTTCCCGAACTGTACTTGGTTGAGAGCATTGAACATCTCCCACCGGAATTGCAGGCCGAGGCGCTCTTTCAACTGAATTTTCTTCGTCAGCGACGTATCCCAATTGTCTATTGCGTCGGAACGTAAACTGGAGACACCCCAGGGCGCGTTGCGTAGCGTGAATGTGGGCAACACTGTGAGAGCTGCCTTATTAAACCAGTCCAGGCGGTTGCGGTTACTTGGGGAGAGCGTTGGATTTACGCCAGTCAGAATAATTGGCGCATTCAGCGCAATTGGGAAGCCACTCTGGAAGACTCCGTTGACACCGAGTTGCCAGCCTCCGACCAGCTTACCCCCCACACCGCTCTTCCACCCGAGGTTTTGGCCGGGACCAAACGGAAGAGCGTACACAGCTCCTAACGTGAACCGCTGGGGAGCGTCATAAACGGCAATCATCTTGCTAGGCCCAGGATTGCTGACGTTGATAAACCGGGAGCGATCCATGTTCTTTGAGAACGTGTAGGCGCCCATAAGAGATAACCCCTGGGAGTACCGCTTTGTGACACTAATCTGTAGCGAGTGGTAGTAACTCATTCCATCGGTCTGCCGGGACATGTCGAGGAGTGTGAATTCCGGGTAGTTGGAAAGGAGCTGGCCCTCGGAAATCTGTGGCCCACTGAGCGCCCCGGAGGAAATCAGGCCATAGAACGGATTGGGAACCAGGTTGGAGAGCTGCGATCCCAAGGCGAGATACTTGGCCGGCAAATAGGTCAGAATTCGGTCTTGTTCAGCAGCCCCGCCGGATCCCGGGTAATAATTGCCCGCAAGGTTCCCCGGGCTTCCCACCGGCAAATAGTAAGACGTCTCGCCGACGTAATAAGCCTCGACCACGGTACTGGGGGTGATTTGACGCTGGAGGCCAATGCTCCACCGTGCGTTCTCCCCGGGTTGACCGTTCGGGTCTTTAAAGCCGAATCCCCCTCCGAGTTGAGTTTCCAAACCGAGGCTGGAACCGCTGACCTGGTTGAAGCCGTTGGGGAAGGGATTATTCAAAAGGTTGTCCGGGGTAATGCCATTCAGGCTGCCCACCGCATACGTATTGGTGGAGAACCCAGTTCCACCGCCGTTGAAAGTAGTCCAGAACAATCCCCTGAAGTAGCCGACGCCACCCCTCAACACGGTCTTGTTGTCGAGACGGTAGGCAAACCCGACCCGTGGACTCCATTCGTTCCAGTACGTCTTACCCCAGCGACGGTTCGAGGGGGTGGCAAAGAGAAGCCCGCCGTTAACCTGAAACTGATTCGGAGGCAATATATTGCCAGGAAGGGGATTGGCCGTGTAGTTGGCGATGGCTTGAGCCGCTATCGGATTTGGCGTATTGAAGGCGAAGCCGATATTCTGACGGTTGTAACGTTCCGTCGCGGGTTGCCAGGCGTCCCACCGCAGGCCGAGATTCAAAGTGAGCTTAGGTGTGGCGCGGATGTCGTCTTGGAAGTACGCCCCGTAGTACGGCCCCGTGGTCGCTGAGTTGGTGGGTGACTGGACATAACTCGAATTGTCCATTGTGCCCAATAAATAAGTCGCCACCCCATATCCTATGTTCGTGCCCACATCGAAAGGATTCGGGCCCTGAGTGAAGCCCCGGCCAAAACTATAGAAACCCGTGTGGCTATAGATTCCGCTGTTGCTTTGTTTGATTTGGGTCTGGAAACCCCATTTCATGCTTTGGATACCTTGCATATGCCGCATGTTCGCATTGAATGACCAAGCGGGGTCGTGGTCGTGATACCCATAGACCGGGTAGCCGAAGCCGCCAAAATCGGCGATATTGACGGAAGGTATGTACTGCACCGGTACTGAGTTAGCAAAGGAAGACGAGAAACCGAGAGGCGCCAACTTAGTTGTGGGCACATGGCCGTCATTCCTAAAAAACTGCGCGCCAAGCGTAAGATCCAAGATCGTGGTCGGCGTGAGAACAGAAGTAAAGCCCAGACCTCCAACATTACTTTCACTGAAGAGTGAAAGGCCAGGCATTAGATTATAGGTAGAATATATCCAATCCGTGTGCTGCCGGGAAAGGCGCACAAACAGCCGATTGTTCTGATTGATTTGGTGATCGACCCGAATGGAGTAATCATTCGTTGGGTACGTGACGGTAGACGGGTACGCATAGTTCTGGGCATTGGTGAACGGAAGGCCTTGCCGGTTGGGCATGGGAACTAGGGCAAGCAGCCCGGCGCTGGCGGGATTGATCATCGTTTGAGGGATGATGTTACCGGGAAACGGATCCCGAATATATTGACCTGGATTGTTCGGATCGGGCCGCGTTGTGAAAGGATTGTAGATTTGGACGAGGTTTCCATACTGGTCATAAGTCTTTGAGAAGTTGCCCTGGCGCTGGAGCGCTGTAGGGACTGTCGCAAGCCCCACGCCGGGGTTTTTATACCGGATCCCCTCATAATTGAAGAAGAAGAAGGTGTGATTGTGCCAGATAGGTCCGCCAAAAGTCCCTCCAAACTGGTTGTATTGAGAAACCGGCTTCTTAAATCCCGCGAGGTTTGCAAAGAAGCTGCTGGCGTTCAGCGCACTGTTCTGGAGATAATCATAGACACTTCCGTGAAATTGATTGGTTCCGCTTTTGGTTGTCACAACGATCGACGCGCCATTGCCATGGCCGTATTGCGCATCGAAGGCGTTGGTCAGGACCGTGACGTCCTCTGTCTGATCGGTAGGCGGCATATATTCCGCCCGGTCATACAGGTTGTCTGGAATGCCGTCGATCATGAAATCGTTCGAGCTGTATTTGGCGCCATTGCTGCTAAAGTAGGAGACATAATTCATGGAGGAGATGTCCAGGCCGGCAGGTATCTGAGGGTATGTCTGGACGACTCCCGGGCTGAGCTTCGCCAGCATAAGAGGGTTTCTCCCGGCCAAGGGGAGGTCTTGGATGTAACGATTGTCCACCGTAGTCGTCAATGAACTGGTAGTCGTCTGGAGTAACGGCACTGCAGCCGTCACCTGCACGGTTTGCGTCGTACTCCCAAGCTCCATGGTCATGTCAACTGTGGTGGACCTTCCCGTTTGAACGACGGCCTCCCGGATAAGCTTCTTGAAACCTTGGATTTCCGCCTCAACCCGATATGTCCCTGGTAGGATATCGGGGACCAAAAAATCACCGGAGCTATTCGTAGCGCTTTTCCTGGAGATACCGGTTGCAACGTTAGTGATTGCAATCGCAACGTTGGGTACGACACCGCCCTTGGGGTCCTTAACGACGCCCACAATCGAACCCGTAGGCTGTAGCTGAGCCCACCCTGCAACGGCAAATAATAGACAAAACATCCCTAACCCTGTCTTCCTCAATCTCATTTTTCTTGCCCTCCAATTTTTAGTGCTGACCCGTGACCGACGAATTCGACTGACAGTGACTCTTTACCTGACACGTTGGGGGGAGGCTTGCACCCCTTCATACAAATCCCGCTGTCTTAGCTTTAGCTCTCTCTGCCGGTATGAAACAACGAAGCGACTATCGCGTCAAGCGATATTATCGGGTTGTGGCTCCGGTCATCCAGTTAGCTGGACAAATTGCCGATTGGGTGGGGGTAGTCAGTCGTTCACCGCCATGCTCACCTAAATGCGGGGCATGCTCCGTACCAACGCATGATCAGGTTTGGGGGTTCAAAAACCGTAACAAGTAATGCGATCACCCGTACTATGAGGCCGCTTTGCACTCGCCGGGCGTGAGATCCTCGCTGCCTCGACGGCTCAGTCGAGTCACGCGGCGTTGTCGAAAGGACATAAAACCCAGAACGCTCAGAAACATCGCCTTCGTCCTACCGGGTGTCTATCTCGATCACAGCGAGATCTCCCGGTTGGATCTGAGGCGTCGACCCTGACCAATGCGAACCGTGGCCCTGCTGAGTATCAATCAGCTTGCCGGACGAGTCGTAATATTTTGTTTCGGAGAAATTGGGGGAGGACGTCCATAGGCCAAGATCGCTCTGAAGCACCACACGGCTTGGGTGCTGTTTATCGTTGAGAACAATGATGAGGAGCTTTCCGCCAAGCTGGTAACCCCGCACAAAAGCTGGCGTTGGGTTACTCAGGATAGAATTGCCGAGGGAAATTCCTTCAGTGAAGAACGGCAGGAACTCCTTGCGGAGATTGGCAACTTCTTTGAGAGATGCTGCCAGGGCGGGCTTGTCACTGATTAATGCTGTCCCGTTGGGCAGATCGGGCCTGCTCGGCATCACATTGAGGAAAAGGTCTTCGGCAAAACACTTCTTAACCACCAGCGTTGAATCATCGATGTCGCAGTTCAAACGCGGCGAGCGAAGGACGTTCACAACGGGACCGGCGTCTGAATACTCAACCCAATTCCAGTTATAGTCAAGGACGGAACTGTCGAACTCGAAATTGCCTGACTCGCCTGAAAAGGTTGAGTGGGGATCTTTCGATCGGGCTAAGTCCCGAACTTTCTTGGTCAACTTGATCAGCGCCGGCTCTTGGCCAGGGCTTAACTTGTAAAAGAACAGATCGAACGATATCGAGGTCACGCCACGCTTAACCCACTGAGTGAGGCCGGCGAGCGCCTCTTTTTGCCACTCCGGATTGTCATCGTCAATCCACGTTCCTTCTAAATCGTGGGTGTAGTAGGGGCGGAATCGGGGTATCAGTTCCGGATGGTAAGTCCAGTTATCATGCGCCGGTTGAACTCCATACTTAGCTAACTGGAAATTACGGATAACGCGGATGCTAAAGAAGGGCGCAACGTTGACCCCGAGCCGGCGAGCTTGTTGGATTCCGTTTAGAAACTCTTGCATGGTCCCGAGGTCCTTGCGAAGAGGGATGGGCAAAACAAAGTAGGAGCACCAAAACCACGGTACAAGCTCATGGAGGTCATACTGGCGCGCATCTTGAGCCACTCGGGGCAGGTCTGTAAATCGGAAGTAGGCCTTGGAAGGATCGGTTTCCGGAGCTTGGGTCATCCAAATTGACTGAAAGCCCAGACCATCTCTGATCTGCGGGGGCAATTTGCGGGGAGGATTTACCTGCCGGACATAGTGGCGAAATACTTCAATTCCCTTGGCCCATCCCCCTGGGTGGGGAGTCATCCAGAACTCTCCGCTATCCCACGTCTGGCCGGGCTTGATGGTGGTTTGATGCTGCCAATCAAGGCGAAGGCTTGCGGGGTCTCGCTCGCTCCGATAGGTCAAGATGTCCGGTCTGACGGAAGTGCCCCACCTTCGCTGGAAGATGCTCAGTCCTCCCCTCAAACTTCCATAGTCGAGCCACCGCAAGGCATTTTCCCCTCCCGCAGGATATTCTTGCCATCCGATGTCCGAGTAGTATGGCGGAACCGTTCCAGGCTGCCGATAGGGGACCGTGAAAGGATGAATGACTCCTCGCGCCAGGCGTAGTTCGGTGCGCTTTATCCCATCGAACGGTTTTAGGCCCCATAGATCCGGAAACAAGATCTGTGGTATGGGTGAACTCGAATGATTCTCGATGTGGCATGAAAGGATTACCGATCTTCCATCGCCAGCCGCGCGAATCGTGACCTGCGCGCTCACCTTCCCCGCAGGAAGCGGCACATTATTCCGGCTGGGGCCCAGGGCGTCCCAGGAGATTCTTACGCCGTTGGCTTCCTTAGTTACCTGAGCCGTGGAAAAGCGGGAAGCTAACCGCAGCGGACTAAATGCCATGATCGGATAGGCTAGATCAAGCAGGCCAGCCGATGCGCGGTGCGATTTCAGGATCACGCCGGTGGCCGGGTAGTAAAGGTACACGATACTCCCCGTCCGTGCATCGACGTGAACCTGCAATCCGTTCAGCGTGATATTTACGACTGACGGCTGCTCCGCTCCAGCGAATCCCACGGAAAACAAGGTGCAGACCCCTAAGGTCGCAAGCAAGACCCATGCCCGCATAATGTTCGTGCCTCGCATCGAACTCTCCTCAGCGTGCCTCATCGAATGACTTGTCACCGCATATCGTGGGTTACATATTTCCCGTTCTGGCCCCTTGGCCGTGCCTTTGTTAGTTTTAAAGGGTCAAATAACCTCCATCGACGAATAGGTTCGTGGCGGTAATGAAAGAAGCCTCTGCGCTTGCCAAGAAGACCGCGGCGTTGGCAATCTCTTCGGGCTCACCCACGCGGTTGAAGACGCTTTTCTCACAAAGTTTGTCGTAATGGTGAAAGTGCTCTGCGGCGCGCCGCAAATTAGGCGTATTGATGGCACCTGGACTAATCGCATTGACTCTGATATTGGACGGCCCGAATTCGATAGCGAGGACTTTGGTAATGGCAAGGACTCCGGCTTTCGCTGCGCAATAGGCTCCCCCTTCAGCCCAGGGCATTACTGCGCCCACCGATCCAAGATTAAGGATTACCCCGCCGCCGGCTTTCTTCATATGGGGCAAGGCCCCTTTTGAAAGGAGAAAGACGCTCCTCAACGACGCATCGAGGCAACGGTCCCATTCGTCCATTGTCATGTCTTCTATACGGCGAGCCAGATCAACGGTGGCGGCATTGTTAACAAGAACGTCAATTCCTCCAAAGCGTTCTACTGTGGCGTCAATAATGCGCTTCGTTTCTTCCGGGATCCCGACGTCGGATCGGAGAGCAAGACCCTCGCCGCCTCCCGATTCGATTTCTTTTACCACCTCTTTCACAGGGTCGGCGTCCAGCCCAGCGACCACTACCTTGCTTCCTTCCCGGGCAAAACGAAGTGCACAGGCTTTACCTATTCCCGTACCCCCACCCGTTACGATTGAAACCTTTCCCATCAGTTTCATATTTGTTCTCCCCCTTAAGATATATCCGGGGTTTCGGAATTGAGTTGTTATACGGGAAGCTTACTGTCAGGACGCTCTTCCAATGGCCGATTTCTTTCATAGACGGTTACTAGGAGAGTGCCCGCCAGCACTAAGAGTCCTCCGAATATCATGAACTTTGTTAGCTTTTCATGAAGCACGACAGCGGCGGTAATAACACCGAAAAAGGTGATCAGGTAATTCGAAAGCCCAGCCTGCGTGGCGTCCAAGCGCGTGAGGACTGTGAGATACAAAACCATAGCCAGAAAGTATTGCAGGATGCCGAGAAGAATAATGCCTACCCACACTTCTGCTTTGAAATTGGCCATGGCGGTAAGGATTCGAGGTTGTGTGTAGAGCCCGATCGGCAGCATAAACGCCACGACAACGTAGTAGCTATACAGCAGAACCTCCAGAGGAGAATAACGCGTGAGCAACTTCTTACTGTAGACGTTATAGAATGCACTCCCATTGATGGCAAAAAAAAGCATTAGATTTCCAAGCAAAAACTTGCCGCCTACAAGATTTACTTCTTCCCAATTGATCCCCGAACAAACAATGACTCCCGCGATTGCAAATGCAAAACTCACCCACCTTACTGTGGTCATGCGCTCGCGCAGAAGGAAATAGGCCATTAGAGCTGTCGAGATTGGCAATGCAAGCACGATCAACGCTGCGTTTGAAGCCAGTGTGTATCGTACGCCCCAAGCTACAAAAAGTTGAGCCGCGACCTGGCCGGCAATGCCAATGAGAATAAATTGCAATATATCTTGGGCGGGAATCCCTCTCCGTTGGGACGAAGGATCTCTTTTCAGATGCCTGTGTAGGACGATCGGCGTGAGAAGCAGCGTTGCAAAGCTTATCGGCAGAAGAGCGGCGAAAACTGGACCCACTTGCCGGGCCACTACCTTAAAAACTACAAACTGGCTTCCCCAAATCAGGTTGCATAGGAGTAAGAGTGCCCAATCGCGATAATGAGAGCTTATTCGCACAAAAACTCCTCGTTGGATTGATGGCCCTCTCTTCGGGTCAATTGAAAAGGCGTTTTTTGCTGGATATGCCTGCCTTCGTCTTGGGAGAGGGAGCGGCGTATCGATCTGCTTATCGGCTTACGCCCCCCGGACGGAAGAAACTGCCAGCGTACTTAACACCTCTTCGCTTGCCTGCAATGTCCTCTCGATGTCTTCATCGGTATGACTAAAACTGATATGACTGCGCTTCAGGTTCATGGGCATCTGGAAAATTCCGCGATCGATCAGCTTGCGACGGTAGCTCACAAAGAGGTCTTGGTCGTTGCGTAGAAGGTCTGCGTAGTTATAAATTGGCCCCTCTAAGAAATAGATTAAGAAGATCGATCCGAACCCCGCCACCGTTGCCTTAATCTTTAAATGCTGGAGGATCTCCTTCAATCCCTGCCGCATCTTCTCGCCCAGGCGGAAGACATGGTCGTGCACGGCCTGCTTTTCCATCACCTCAATTGTTGCCGCCGCCGCCGCACAGGCAAACGGATGTCCGTTGTATGTGCCGGCGAAAAAGGCGCATCCGCCCTCCCGCGTATTGAATTGATCCATCAACTCACGCTTACCGCAGACCGCCGCAATCGGATACCCATTGGCCATCGCCTTGCCCAATGTCGTCAAGTCAGGGACCACCCCACATAACTTCTGATAGCCCCCCAAGCTGTGCCGGAACCCCGTGATCACCTCGTCGAAAATTAGAATGATGCCGTTCTCACGGGTCAACTCGCGCAAACCCTGCAAGAATCCTGGTTGTGGCAGCACACAACCAATGTTGTGCGGAACAGGCTCCAAGATCATCGCTGCAACCTCACCGCGGTTGTTTTGCACGGCTTGGGCTACGTCCTCAAGGTTGTTAAACTCGCACACCAGAGTTTCCTTGAGAGCCCCCTCCAAACTGCCTGCAGAGAGTGGATCTTTCATACCTAACTTCTCTCGGGGAGTAATCACATTCATCGCCAAATAATCATGCCAGCCGTGATAGCACCCCTGGAACTTGATAATCTTCTTCCTGCCGGTCACCGCTCGCGCTAAGCGCACAGCAGCATACGTCGCCTCAGATCCGCTGTTACAAAACAGCACCTTTTCTGCAGAAGGGATATGCTCACAGATCTTGCGGGCCAATTCGATCTCGATGGTTGTCGTTCCCACTCCCGTCAGATCGATCTGTTCCATCACCTCTTGCACGTGCTGGTTCACCGCCGGAAAGTTATGTCCCAGGATAATCGGACCAAACGCAGCGTGATAGTCCAAGAAATCGTTCCCGTCTGCATCCGTCATAACCGCCCCGCGAGCCCGAGTGAAGACCAAAGGCGGAGAGATCCTGCGCAAGGAGGTATTGACTCCGCCAGGGATGACTTGTTCTGCCTGTTTAGAAAGTTCCAAACTTCGTTTGTATTCAACCATGATTATTCTCTAATCCCCAGAGCAATCGGTGCCTTCTTGGCCGGAGAAGACTTTGGGGTCAGGCCATTTGCATGTCACTGTTGCTCATCTATTTGTTTTCAACACAATCTCGATTTCTTCCCACGGGGCCGTCTGAGTATAAACCCAAAACTCGATTCAAGTGCTATCCCGACGCGAACCCTTCCGCCGCAGTCGGTCCTGTTCTCCCGGCCATGAGCTTCTTGTTTGGGGACCACCTTCAAGGGGTATTTTCGGTTCGGAGCCAAGTGTATAGATGCGGCACACATCACTGAAGATGAACTGGTCATTGCGGTCAATGGTGTTGAACATGATCGGGTTCCCGCTTGGCGCAGTGGCTGGTCTCGACTTCCACGCCAAGCACCGGGGCCTGAAAAGCCAGGACGCGTTGGATTTGCCGTTCCCAAACCGGCCATAGATGCCCACCCGGCACTTCACGATACTGATAAACAATTTTCAATTGGGCCAGCAGCCGCGCGAAGGCCCGATTATCTTCCAGCATCACTTGGCTGTCTCCTTCTCCAATCGAAAAGTAGATCTGCGGGATTTGGGCGGGAGGGATTTTCTTGACCAGCTTGAAAGGGTCCACGGCGGCGCGTGCCGGGTTATCGAGAGGGCCGAAAGCCGCGCTCAACGTTGCATCCTTCATTTTTGCGGGATCCCATTCCGCGCAGCGCAATGTCCCGCTCAAGCTAGCCACCGCGGCAAACATATCCGCATACTTTAGGCCCAGCATCATGGCGCCATACCCGCCCATGGAATCCCCAGCGATGGCTCGTCCCCGGCGTGCGGCGATGGTGCGGTAGTGGCTGTCAAAGTATGGGATCACATCTTCGATGATGTAATCTTCCCAACGCAGTGAAGGGTTTGCATAGCTATTCACATACCAAGAAGTCGCCCCGTACTCCGGCATGACGATAATTTCCTCGTACCTCGCCGCATACTGGGTGATGTGGGACTTGGTGACCCAGGCCGTGTAATTGCCGCTGTATCCATCCACCAGGTAAAGCACCGGAAACCGGCGCTTGGAGCCGGCGTAATCCCGCGGAAGGATCACATTGGCATTGACCTTGATCCCGCCTAGGTGTGGCGCCACAAACGTCACGGTTTGATAGCCGCCGGCCAGCGCGGAAGCGGCAGACGCCATAATCCCCGCCATCAATAGAAATACGCTTAGCTTAAGTCTCATGATATTCACCTTGTTCTCGATTCATGACGCACTCAGGCAACGGAGGTTCCCCGGCCAGTTATTCTCCGGCAGAGTCCGCGAGCGTGACACTTTTGGGATTCGCTCCGGTTCCGCCGTCACCGGGCCCCACTTCAATGGCCTGAACCATGGCATCGCGCTGGCAACCGCCGATTTTGGATCCCACGAAACGAACCGCAATGATACCGTTTTTCGGCCTAATGCCGTTATACACCAGATCAACAGCCCTATTGGCGCCGCCCGCCGTCGCAAAAACATCAAAGCCATCGGCGACTTTTTCACCATTAATGTAAATCGTGATTCCTCGCTGGTTTGGAGCGTTGTACTGCGTTTCCGCAAACTTCAAGCGCACATGATAAGTCCCTGGCCCCACCGTCACATTCACTGTAAAATCGGGCCAATGCACCCCATAGCGATAAAGGCGGGGATCAATGTGGTGCGCAGAACCGCCGACCTCTGAGCCCATGTCTTTGTCAGAGAGGCCATGGATAAAGACCGCCTGCTGCAGGGTCCGCCAGGTTTTAGCAACGGAATCGGTCAAGACCCCGGTTCTTGCGATGAGTTCCGTCCCCGGCCGCCAAGCATCCCCCTTCCAGTCAATGTAATCGGTGCGCCCGGTGTATCCGAAAATCATTCGTTGGGTATCCGTTGGTCCACCACCCTCGCCGAATCCGCTGTCTCCCGTGGCATCGGAAAATTGGAGGCCATCCACAAAGACTTGGTCGCCTGCCGATAAGGGATTGTGTTTACCCTCGACGACGATTTTCAATGTATGCTGGGTGTTCGGCAACCCATTCGTGCCGTAAAGAATTTGCCGGCGCATCAGAATCGGACTGTAGCAGTCGATCGGCACCAATTGTTTGACTCCGTCAACATAGACGTCCGCTCGGCCGCCCGCCCTGCCAACCGAACCGACCAGCCGAACTTGATTGCCAACAAATGTGTAACTTGCGCTTGCGCCCGCCTGCGTTGCCACGTGTGAACTTTCCCCGTAGTCCTCCCGATCCCGAGCGATCCGCCATTCCCCTTCAAAAGTCATTTCCTTGTCGTCCACCATTTCCTGAGGGTCGAGACCCTTTACCAGGATCTCCGTTGCGCCATCATGGCGAATCGTCACGATACAATCCCCGCCAACCAGCCGCTGGACCGTGTAGCCGTTAGCTGTAAGGTCTGAAAGCCGCGTAAGCTTCTTGCCATCAGCGGTCACGAGGGTGGGGATAAAGGCCAGACGAAGGACGTCTGTAGCAGGATTTGAGGCATCAAACGTCCGGTACCCAATCGCCCCCTTGCCATACGTCACCTGCTTCACCACGCTCGAACTTCGCATGATGTGATTTTCACGGTTCGCCCCCATAATGCCGGGCAGCCAGGCCATGGTTTTGAGCACATAAACAAGCGCCATGGGGTGGGCAATCTTGAACCAATCGCCGTCCACAGGACTCCCGCCGTCAATGCCATCCCTGGCTTGGCCGTCAGGCAAAGCATCATAGGTTACAATCAACTGGGAACGCCGTGCAATCTCCTTCCCCCACTCACTGTCCGCTTCCACACCGTACCGGGCAAACGTGCTGGCAAGCACCATCGGACTGTACGAAAGTGAGAGCCCGCAACAGCCCGAGGACTCCGGATACGCCCAGGCTCCGCTGTAAGTGTCTCCTTTCGAACCAGGGTTCACGCTGGTGTGGTTCAAATACAAACCGAGCATATTCCGAACATCATTTCTCCAGTTTGGGAAAGCATCCTGATGTTCCATCAGGTACGAGGCGTCGGCATCGGTCGGGAACACGGACTGGACAGGATCTTCCCAGTCCCAGAAATTACGCCCCCAGGTATCGTTAGCGGTCCAAGCCGGCAGCAATACATCGCGGAAATACCTTCTCCCTGCGTTTCGCGCTGCAACGATGCTGTTTTGGGGGCCTGTGTAGCCTGTCCTTATCAGCTCATCGAAGAATCCCAGGATATAAACCACTCCGCCGGTCTGGATTCCGTTCATGCCCCTGCCGTCGACGTTATTGGCGTAACGCCCCCAGGGCGAAGCGCCGGGCTCGCGGCGGCGGTTCGCGGCCAGCAAATCCGCCCAGTGCTTCGCCGCGTTGTACCAGCGAACATCGCCCATCATCTCATAGGCCCGCACCAACTGCAGACCGACTTCCGCCACAATATCCAGTTGAATCTTTCCATTGCCATCTTTGAGATCATCACTCGGCCCCAGCCGGCAGTCCCCATATCGGACACCCATCGTCGGCACGCTGATCAGCATGTTGGGCCAGCCGTGGCTCGGAGGGGTCTCGCAGTGGTCAACAAGGTAATTGGCCGTGGCGCTAATGATGGCGAAGGCTGCGGGGTCGCCCGAATACCGGTAATAGTCGATCATGCCGCCCAAAATGTAGGCCGCGCGCTGCCCCAAATCGCCGTCCGCCCAGTCATTGGTGGGGAGAACGGTGATTTTCCCGTTGGAATCGATATTCCATTTCCCGTCATAGACGTAGTCCGGCGCAGGAGAAACGGCGCGATCCTTTCCCGCCCAGGGGTACCGCTTCATCGTTTCCGCCGCGACGCGGACTCGGAAGTCAAACTGCCCGTCCTGTCCCTTGTACCACGGCGCAATGACCCCGTAGCGGTCTTCAACCGCCCGGTGTGCAAAGTATCGCTTCTGGGTTGTCGCGGCCGCGGCCTGTCCGGCAATGAATATAGCAACTGCGAACCATGCGATGGTTTTCGTCGCGTACACGTTCACACCTCGCGTTCCTGGCGGTATCGATTGGGTAGTCTAGAGACAGCCGGCAGGAGTGTCAAGGCCGGCCGACGAAAACTCAATCCTGCGTCCAATTACGTGGACAAATACGTGGGACCACTATTGATAGGTGAACGCGCTTATAGTAGCCTCACCCGATGGCTCATCAACGGCGACTAAAGAACAAAGTCCTCGTGCTCACGGGCGCCTGCGGCGATATTGGACTCGCTACGGCCTTGGCGGCGTCGAAGGAAGGAGGAAAGCTTGTCCTCAATGATATTGTGCCAGACGATGAGGCGATGGCGCGTTTTAAGCGCCTCGGTTTCACCCGCCGCAATGTCCTTTATCTCAGGGGAGATGTTTCAAAACAGCAAACGAGCGAGAGCATCATTGAAGCAGCGATAGAAAGATTCGGCTCTATCGATATCTGCATTGGAAATGCTGCTGTTGTGGAACCATGCCCATTTTTGGACCTTACTCAGGAAAGCTGGGCAAGACAACTCGCAGTAAATCTTACAGGGTGTTTCTACATCAGCCAGGCTGCTGCGCGGGCAATGGTCAAGGCCAAGACAGCTGGGAAGATTATTTTCACAAGTTCCTGGGTTCAGGATGTCCCCTCAGCCAGGTTGGCCCCTTATTGCGTTTCCAAGAGTGGGTTAAAGATGCTGGCGAAATGTATAGCGCTCGAATTGGGACGCCACAATATTACGGCCAACTTGGTTGCACCAGGCTTTGTGGACGCCGGATTGTCGGGCCAGATGTTTCGAAAGCATCCAGCACTTCGCAAAGAAGCTCTCAAGGCGGTTCCGCTCGGGCGTCTGATGACTGCAGCAGAAGTTGCTGAAGCTATTCTTGCGCTTTGCCTGCCAAGCGCCGCCTACATGACCGGATCAACGTTTTTGGTTGACGGGGGAAACAGTCTCTTCTTTAGATAAAATCGAGGATCCATGAGCAATTTGATGCTGGGTACTGGTCGTGTCGACATTACTCCCGCGCCGGGCACGCCGCAGGGGGGCTGGGGAGCGCAGACACACCAAAGAGGTTCGGGAGCGGATATGCCGCTTTACGCCACGGCTCTGGTTCTTTCCAATTCTGATACCGAGGTCGCCATCATCGATGTTGACTCGATCGGCTTTGACTCCGAGTGGACGGGAAAGATCATCGACGCCGTAGCGAACCTCACTAAGATCCCGAGCGAGCACATCCGTTTTTCCTGCACGCACACTCATTCTGGGCCGAACACCTTTCGCCTGTCCGTTATTAGCGAAGGCCTGGACATGGTCCTGAGCTATCTAGACGGATTACCCATGCGGATTGCCAGTGCAGTCTGGCAAGCGCAGCGCAATGCAGTGCCGGTCCGATGTTCTGCCTCGGCGGGCAAGTGCGAGATCAATGTTAACCGGCGCTTCAAGCTGCCGGACGGACGTATCGTGGTGGGCAGAAACTGGGAAGGTCCCATCGATCCCACTGTGCGCGTAATTCGGTTTGACAAGCTGGACGAAGAGCCAGCCGCCATCATCGTTCACTATTCTTGCCACCCCACCACAATGGCTTGGCAGTGCCAATGTTTCACGCCTGATTTCCCCGGCGTCGTGCGGCAGGTTGTGGAACAGAACCTGGGGGGGACGTGCCTTTTTCTGCAAGGCGCCGCGGGGAATCTCACTCCACGACGTGGCTTCACCGGGGACCTCAAGGTTTATCGACATCTGGGCAAGAAACTCGGATTGGAAGCCGCGAAAATTGCGGCTGGCATCGAAACACTTCCGCGCCGCGAGCGGCTGGAGGCTGCTATCGAATCAGGGACCGCCATCGCCGTTTACACTGACGAACCGATCGAGCCGGCTCCGCCGGTTCTAAGAGTTTCTTCCCGCTTCCTTTCGCTTCCGCTTAAACACTTCCCGCCGTCAGAAGAGTTGGAATCGCAAGCCCTGGCACTACAAGCCGAGCTCGATCGTCTGCGGGCGGAAGGCTCGGATGAAGAAATTCGGGCGATGACAGCTCGCGCCACGCAAGCCATGATGTGGGCGGACAGAGCACGCCTCTTTCACGGGAAAACCCGCGCCAATTGGCAACTCCAAGGCATCAGGATTGGAGCCACCGCGCTGCTCTCGGTTCCTGGCGAACCCTTCAATGAGATTGGCCAGCAGATTGTGGCTAACTCGCCCTTTGCCCATACCCTGTTCTCGGGATACAGCAATGGAGGTTTTGGCTATCTGCCGGTCCGGACCGCGTATGAGGAAGGGGGATATGAAGTGGAGGCCTCTCCATTCTCTTCCGATGCGGCTGAAATTGTGGTTCAGGAAGGACGCCGCATGCTCGATGATCTCGCCAGGGACAATAAATAACTGGCGAGCGTAATATGGGCCAGTACTGCCGCCGGATTGCAATAACTCCGCAGCCTTAATTGAGATGCCGACGCCGTGACTTGAACCGCCTGACGCCGGTTGGTTAGGTATTATGCAATTAACGGACGGCAGGGCTTCAATTGGTGCTCGGGCCTGAGATTTCAAACTCGTCCAGCTGCTGAGGGTGCTCTATGAATAGGAGACAGTTTGTGGGGAGGTCTTTTGGGGGAGGTATCCTCGAACTTGTGGGCCGCGGGCTGCGCGCAGGCGTCGGTCCGATGAGTAGCAAAGGGGGAGATCTGTCCGCTTCAGCGCTCGGACAAGCGAAGGACCCATCCGTGCTTGAGCGCCGGGTCTACGCTCATCTTTTAGATCCCCGTGACCACCCTGACTATGCTCGCCACTATGTTCACCCGCCCAACTGGGATACCTTTGACAACCGCACGCAGTTCGCCACGCTGCGGGGCTTCGAAATGAAGGGGAACCTCATCATCAATTACACCGAAGCCATCCAAAAGTACACCACGACCTACAAGCTGGGTGATGTGCTCTGGCCAATGTACTCCATCCTTTACGCGGACAATCTGGGCGATCTTGCGGAAGAGATTAAGCGACGAAACTTGTATCTGTTTGATATCTGGAACTACTGTCCCGGTTCGGGACCATGCCCCCTCTTGGCGGCGCAGTTCCAGCCTCCCGCGGGTGTGTTCAGGCTGCTCGAATCGAAATTGGGTGACCGCTGGCTGGGCATGGACAACGGAGAACAGGACGGCCGCTACATCGGCGGGTACTCAGACGAGATGTATCCCTCCTCGGCCGGCCGGCTACGGCAGTACCTGAATTTTCAACGATTCTTTGAGCGGCTCACGGATCAGCTTGGCAACAAGATGTCGGCGCTCGTATCGCTCAACTTCGGCCACTACTTTTTGAAGGAAGGCGTTTACACGCTAATTGGCGCGGAAACGGGAGAGGCTCTCCCCAACGGGCAGATCTTTTACTCGTTTATTCGTGGGGCGGGCAAGCAGTACGGCGTGCCCTGGTTCGGCAATGCGTCGGGCTGGAATCGCTGGGGCTGGAAGGTATACGGCCCGGAAGTAGGTTCGGGGCGGGTGACCGGCGGTCCGACCAAAGGCACTAGTTTGAGCTTGCTGAAGCGTCTGATGTACAGCCAAATCTTGTACAACTCGATGCTGGTGGGCTTTGATCAGGGATGGTTTTACGGGCAAAAAGAAGCCAGTATTACTGGCACATCGCAGGACCGGACCGGAAGCGAAGAACTGTCACCCATTGGCAAGATTCAGCAGGCGGCATGGAAATGGGTTCGTGAAGTTGGCCAGCCAGGGGCGATGCTTACCCCCATTGCAGCTATGCTTGACTTCTATGCAGGGTGGACCTTCCCTCGGCATCTTTACACGGACAAGGTTTATCGTGTTTGGGGGAATTTGCCGTACGGCCCTGGGGATTACCTGACGGATGGCGTGCTGGATATGCTCTATCCCGGCTACCAGAACTCTTCCTACTTTCACGACGAAGACGGATTTCTTACCCCCACCCCCTACGGAGACGCCGCTGATTGCATTCTGAGCGATGCTGAAGGATGGTTGCTGGCCCGCTACCCGATGCTCGTCGTGGCGGGTGATCTCTCAGGCGGCGTGGAGATCCGTGACAAGCTTCAAACCTACGTAGAGCAGGGTGGACACCTCCTTATCACAGCCGGGAACCTGGCAAAATTACCTGGAAGTCTGGCCGGGATACGGATTGTAGGGGCCGTGAGACATTTCGCAACAGGGGAAAGCGTGCAGATTGGCGCGACGAAGCTGGTTGAGGATAACGCTTTTGATCTTTGTCCGCTGGCTTTCCCATCCGGCACACGCATTCTGGCCGAAATCGCCGACCTCCCTGCCGCTGTGGAGGTGGAATACGGCAAAGGCCGCATCACGGTTTTGGGCAGCCTGTTCGGTGTTGGTGCGAAACCGAAGACGGGCGTGGGCATTGCTCTTGCGGCCGGACTTCGGAACCAGGTGGACAACCCTTTAGCGAAGCCCTATCCGCTCCTGAAGCATGTGCGCGCCGTCCTGGATCGAGCCTTTCGTACTCAAATGCTTTTTGACGGGGGCGAGGGCCTCAGTCTGATTACCTGCCGCAAGGGACCGGGCGAGTACATGCTGGCAGTTGCCAACAATGCCTGGCACGAACGGCCCTTCAAGATCGTGTCGCACTGCGGTGACGTTGAGGCCATCCGAGAGATTCCTCTCGACCAATCGGAGAAAGGGGCTGTCGGATACGTGCCGGAAGGACTTGAGAAAGTGGATCTGGGCGTAAGCGGCGAAAACAGCATTGCCGGTGGAGATATGCGCATCTTCGCGGTGCGCGTGCGGGAGAAAAACGTTGAGGAGATTGCGTGCCGGGTTCCACCGTCTCGCCCGCGAGGCCGCTTTCTGCCTTTCCGAGAGGTGCAGGTGATTAAGCAAGGCGTGCTGGCGAGGCCCACCTTCTTCCAGCACTTTGATGGGGTCGTGGTCGACTGGAAATATTTGAGTCGCCGGGAAAAGAAGGGCTTGGCGCAGGAAGCCGGCTGGATCGGTCGCCAGAAGCTCCGAGTCATGGTGGATTTGACCTCAGGAATTAACCTTTATCCCGACCTCCGGCTCGTTGACAACCTCCCGGCAGATTATTCGGCCAGTATGGCCGCGATTGACGACGTGATGGCGAAGATGGGCGTACTCGAAGCCCGCGATTTAATCCTGTCGCTCCACCGATATCCGGAAACCAACTTTACCAAGCAGCAAACCTGGGAGTCATTAGACGCTACTTTTCGGCGCTTATGTGAACAGGCTGGGAAGCACGATCTGACTCTGCATCTCCGGATGAGTCCGGGCAAGCTCCCGTCGGATTTGGAGGAAGCCGTTCAATTCATGAAGCGGGTTGGCGCAGCGAACCTTCGCTTGGCCCCCAGCACGGCGCTGCTACTGGCAAGCAAAACCGACCCGCAGCAGGCCGGACCGCTGCTCAAAGATAAAGTGGGGCTCTGGTTGGTGAGCGCGCCCAGAACTGATGTTGCCGGAATACTCTGGGATGCCGACGCGCCCATCGCAAGCTGCGAAAAAGGAGAAGCCTTGGCCAGGATTCTGGCGATTGCTCCTCAAGCACCCATCGTTTTCGATGCAGTCTATAAGAGCCAAGACGAAGAATACGCGGACGTCCGTGCAATGGTTCGCTGGCTCCAGGAATGAGAAATTGAAGCGCCCAAGCACCCCGCGGCCTCGATGATCGGGTTCGTGAAGGGGAAGAGCGCCATTGCTGTTGTTCGATTGCGCGCTATAGAGCGGAATTTTTACCGGTGAGCGATTGTGGGTCCGCGGGTGTGCCGTTTCGGCGGTCAAGTCAGCCGCTGCATTCCCGAGCAAGAGGAAGCGGATGGAGCAGGCGGGAAATTCTGAACCCAGAGTTGAAGGCGCGCTCGGCACGACGCTTCAACCAACAAACTGACCCGGTTTGACGGGCCCCGACTTATCAAACTAGCCGCTTGAGGGGGAGTAGCTAACTAAACTAGCCATTGCGTCTTTGATATCCAAGCTCGGAAGAAATCCTATGAGCAGCTTGTTTAACTTGTGCAGCGATTGCCTCCAGGTTTTCGTCTGCGATTTGGGCGACCGCTCCCGAAACACTTATAGCGGCAACCGCCCTTCCGCCATGGTCGATTATCGGCGCGCCCACGCAGCGGAGTCCAATTTCGTCTTCTTCATCGTCCACTGCGTAACCTTTCTCCCTGATCTTGGCCAGATGTTCCTTCAGCTTCCGAGGCGAAACGATTGTGAACTCGTTGCGGCGGGGGAAGCGATGCCGCGCGAGGAGAAGAGCAAGCTCGTCGTCTGGCAAAAACGCGAGAAGCGCTTTCCCCACTCCTGTGCAATGAACATCCATCCTCTTGCCCACCCATGTGGCCAGGTTCAAGAGAGTCGGCGGCTCAATCTTCTCGATGAGTACCGCTTCAGCCTCTTCCAAAACTGCCATGTGAACGGTGAGGCGGGTTAATTCCCCTAAGCGAATAAGGAAAGGACGTGCTTTCTGACGGAGATCGAGACTGGCCGATGAGGCATGAGCCATGCTGAAGAACTTCAGGCCGAAGACGTAACGTCTTGTGAGTTGGTCTCGATGCAAATATCCTCGCCGCTCGAGCGTCAGGAGCAAACAATGGATCGAGCTCTTAGGCAATCCCAGCTTCCGGCTCAGATCGGAGAGAGCTAGACCTCGCTTTGACTGCACCAGGGTTTCTAACAGCGTCAATGCCCTATCCAAGGCGGGCACCGACTGGGTTTTTAGATCGGCCATTTCGTACCCTGTTGTTCGATTGCATCCATTGGATGGAGGAAGCGCATTGTACCATGGATTCGGATGCTTGCCAGCATGCTATAATACGGGCGGTTTTTAACCGGGGGCTGGCAACCTTCAAATCTTTCAGACCATCTCGCGAGGTAAAACATGAGCAAGAACACCAAAAATCTTAAGATTTCAGGTCTGCTAGCGTTTCTGACGTTCGTGTTGATGACTTATATTCCGGGAGTCGCTCAAGAACCGCAGCGCCCTTGGATGAATACTTCTTTGTCCCCGGATGTGCGAGCCGATCTGTTAATCAAACAGATGACGCTGGATCAGAAAATCCAACTCCTCCATGAAAGCACTGAGGCTTATCAGCGAGGAGGCTGGCAGTATGTTCCGCAAGCGTTGGGAGGTGACGGCTTTGTCCCGGGCATCGCTCCCTTGGGCATCCCCGATCTTCAATTGGTTGGTGCGGGGGTCGGGGTAACCAACTCGGGTCGAGGTCTTAAGGGGCAGTCCACGGCGCTGCCTTCCTCGCTGGCTGAGACGGCGACCTGGGATCCGAAGATAGCCTCGGAGTTTGGAACGGTGATCGGCAAGGAAACCCGCGACGAAGGCTTCAACGTTTCGCTGGGGGGCGGCATCGATCTTGCCCGCGACCCTCGTGGCGGGCGAAACTTCGAATATCATGGCGAGGACCCCATTTTGGCCGGGACGATCATTGCCCCGGAACTTGGAGCCATCCAGGCTCAAGGGGTGGTCGCAACCATCAAGCATTATGCACTCAACGACCAGGATGCGGGCCGTACCCAATGGCTGAGCCCAATACTCCACGTCATTCAACCTTCAGGTCGTGGATGGGTGAGCGCAAACCTCGACGTCCGTTCCATGCGGGAAACCGACCTGCTGGCGTTCGAGATCGGAATTAAAGAGTCGGGCGTGGGCGCGGTCATGTGCTCCTACAACCGGGTTAACGGCGTCTATGCCTGCCAGAACAGTTACCTGCTGAACGACGTGCTGAAAAAGGATTGGGGCTTTAAAGGTTGGGTGATGTCGGACTGGGGCGCCACCCACAGCACCGTGAAGGCTGCCTTGTCCGGGCTGGACCAGGAATTCTACGCAAGCCGGTACTTTGATGGGGCGCTCAAGGAGGCGGTGAACTCGAACTTGGTGCCGATGGCGCGGATCGACAACATGGACCATCGCATTCTGCGGACTCTGTTTGCCGTGGGCGTCATGGACAACCCGCCGGTCGTCAAACCGATTGATGCCCAAGCTGACGCTCTGGTAGCTCAGCACGTCGAGGAGCAGGGAATTGTCCTGCTGAAAAACACTGGAAACCAACTGCCGTTAAGTCCAGCAGGTCTCCATTCGATCGCTGTCATCGGATCGCACGCGGACGTGGGTGTTCTCTCCGGCGGAGGGTCTGCGCAAGTTGACCCTGTCGGCGGAAATGCCGTTCCACCTCCCGTCGTTTCGGGCTCTCACCTGCTTTCTCCTGAGGTCTGGGACCCTTCTTCACCGCTCAAGGCGATTCGGGCCGGGGCGCCGAACGCAACCGTAAAGTACAACGCCGGCACAGACTTCGCGGCGGCTGCTAAGCTGGCTGCGGCATCGGATGTCGCTATTGTATTTGCCAACCAATGGTCGACTGAAGGAGCCGACTTGCCGAATCTATCTCTCCCTAACAACCAGGACCAACTTATCGAACAGGTCGCTGCTGCCAATCCACACACGATCGTCGTGCTTGAGACGGGAGACCCCGTCCTTATGCCTTGGCTTGACCGTGTGAGCGCGGTTGTGGAAGCTTGGTACCCCGGCCAGCGAGGCGGCGAAGCCATTGCCAACATTCTGTTCGGTGCTGTGAACCCTTCGGGCAAGCTGCCGATCACCTTTCCACGTAGCGAGTCGCAACTGCCACGCCCCCAACTCCCAGAGCCGCCGCCCGGGGGAGGGTACTTCGATATCAACTACACTGAGGGCCTTAAAGTTGGTTATAAGTGGTATGAGGCGAACAAAATCCAGCCGCTGTTTCCGTTCGGGTACGGACTTTCCTACACCAACTTTTCCTTTTCCGGCCTCCAAGTCACCCCCGCGCTCGCGGATGGAAGCCAGAGCATCCAGGTGAGCTTTGACCTTAGAAACACCGGTGCGCGAGATGGCGCTGAAGTCGCGGAGGTGTATCTCGGTTTTCCCGCAAGCGCGGGTGAGCCTCCCAAGCGATTGGTGGGCTGGGCAAAAGTGGAGCTTGCGCCTGGCAAGACCGAGCGGGTCACGGTGAACCTTGATCCGAAGTCGGCGTCGCACCCTTTGTCGTTCTGGAACGTTGATGTGGACCATTGGGATATCGCCAACGGCGTTTACACCGTCTACGTGGGAGACTCTTCAGCGGACATCCGCCTCACTGGCACATTGCATATCCGCCACAAGGAAGGCTGAAGCCTCTCTTAGCGGAAGAAGAGACCTCGATCTGTGCCTTCCGCGAGGCACTTGAAAGCGGGGACCTTGAAGGGCAGCCCTCATCGAGCCCCGTCACAAAAAACACAATCGCTAAATTTTGAAGGCCTCAAGGGTATCGAGGATTTCACCTTGCCCCACCTCAAAGTAGTCATCCAGGAAGAGGACCATGACGAAACCTATTAGCAGAAGGCAATTCCTCTGTGCGACGACGGTTGGCAGCGTTCCTCTCTTAGCCTTTCCTTGGAAGCTTGCCGGGCAGGGGGAGGGTACGGGAACCTTGCATCGTGTGTACGCTCGTCTGGTTGTTCCGGGGGAATATCCGGACGACAAGCGTCGTCGTGTGCATCCACCCGGGCAGGAAACCTACGGGGCCTTAACACACTTCAACCCACCCTGGTACGCCGACAAGGACGGTCGGATGATCACCGGCATCCCGGCGGCCAAGAAGGAGAGTCACTCCTACGGCTTGGCCGACGTGGCCTCAGGCACCTATCGGATTCTCTACGAGGCGAACCTGGATGATTTGGCAGCGACGATTAAAGAGAACAATTTATTCCTCTACGACGTTGAGGGCTATCTTCCTGGTTGTTGGGATCCCTCGCACAACTATGGAATGAGGCAGTTCAAGGCGCCCAAAGAAGCGTTGAACTTGCTCGATGGGACTTTAGGACAACACTGGCTGGGCATGGGTAACGCCGAGCAAGACGGCCGGTATATCGAGCGTTTCGCCCAGGCATTGTACCCTTCCTCAGCTAACCATGTGGAGCAATACCTGAACTTCCACCGGTATTTCGAGCGCATGCATAGCGACTTCGGAAACGAAAAGATCAACGGCATGGTTACCCTCTATTTCGGTCATTACCTATTGAAAGAGGGTCTCTACACGCTCCTCGGCGCCGAAACGGCCCAGGGCCTTCCCAATACCCAGCTTTACTATTCCTTTATCCGAGGCGCTGGCAAACAGTATGGCGTGCCCTGGTTCGGCATGGCCTCAGTGTTTAACCGCTGGGGGTATAAACTCTACGCGCCCGAAGGACATTTGGGAGGCTACCTCCGCGGTCCCACCCGCGGTGCGAGTCTCAGCTTGTTGAAGCGGCTCAGGTATAACCAAATTTTGTATAACTGTGTTCTCGTCGCATACGAGCAAGGATTTTTTTACATCGATGCGCAGGGCCCGACTGACAAGCTTTCTCCCATTGGGGAGTTGCAACAAGCTTCAATTCAATGGGTCGAGCGGGTTGGCCCACCGGGGGTGATGGTCACGCCCATCGCGATCATGCTCGATTTTTTCTCCGGGTGGACTGTTCCGCGGCATCTCTACACCAGCCACATTTACCGGGTGTGGGGCAACTTGTCATACGGGGAAGGCGATTACCTTACGCATGGCTTACTGGGCATGATCTATCCGGGCTACGAAGACTCTTCCTACTTTCATGATGAGTCCGGCTTCATCACGCCGACGCCTTATGGTGACGCTGCGGACTGTATTCTGAGTGACGCTGAGGAGTGGATCCTCAGTCGGTATTCAGCCGTTGTTGTTGGGGGCGAATTGAGAGGCAGCGCGGAGATCCGCGATAAACTCCAGCATTATGTCGAAGCTGGCGGACACCTTGTCATAACAGCAGGGAGCCTGGGAAAGATGCCTGGAGGCCTTGCGGGCGTTGAGGTTACAGGCAAGAAAACACGATTGCAACCCAAGGGCGTTGTCAACATAGGCGAGGGAAACTTAGTCGAGGATCGTTCTTTTGATTTATATTCTCTATCGATGCCCCGTGGGGCCAAAGTCCTCGCGACATGCGGCGGGGATCCTGCGGCCATCAACGTTCCGTTTGGGAAAGGCATGGCAACGATTTTTGCGACCCATTTCGGAATCGGTGTCGAGCCGGCGGCCGAAAATCCAGTCAGAAGTGAAATGGACCGGCCCTTAGCCAATCCTTACCCGCTCTTGAAGCATGTCCGTTACATTCTGGACAAAGTTTTCCGTTCCCAGACCCTTTTCGAGGTTGACGAGGGGCTTAGCTTGATCACCTGCCGGCGAGGGCCTGGAGAATACGTTTTAGGAGTCAGCAATAATGCCTGGCGCGAGCGGCCTTTGAAAATTGTGTCGCACTGTGGTCCCCTTGAGTCAGTTGAAGAGCTGCCGCTAGACCAATCCGAGAAAAAAGCCGTTGGGTACTTGCCCGCGGGATTCGAACAAGCCGACGTCGGTGCAAGTAGCAAGCATGTTATTGCGGGGGGCGACGTTCGCATTTTTGTTGTGCGCGTGCATGAAGAAAACGTTCAAGAGATTGCCCCCGTCAACGCCCCACCCAGGCCGGCTGGAAGGATCCTGCCCCTGCGCGGAGCGCGTTCGGTCAGGGACGAAGTCCTTGCGAGGCCTACGTTCTTTGAGCATTTTGATGGGGTTGTTGTCGATTGGAAATACCTGCGATGGCATCCGCAAGATTGGATAAAACACGAGGCCGAGTGGATCGCCCTGCAGAAGCTGCGTGTGTTTGTGGACCTCACTTCGGGAATTAATCTTTTTCCCGACCTGCGGTTAGTGGACAACCTCGAGGATGAGTACCGTGCGAGCTTGAGCGCAATTGAAGATGTGATAAGCAAGATGAAGATCGTCGGCGCACAGGATTTGATTCTCTCTCTTCACGGAATTCCGCAACTTTACTTTTCGAGAGAGCAGACTTGGGACTCCTTTGCGACGACACTTCGGAAATTGTGTCAAGACTCGAAGCCTTGCGGTATCAGCGTACATTTGCGCCTGTGTCCGGGCAAGTTGCCTCGGGATCTGGGCGAGGCCGTCGAATTCATAAAACGTGTTGACGTCCCCAATCTCGACCTGGCGGCAAGCACGGCATTTTTGATCGCCCAGGAGCGTGGCAGGGGAAAGCGTGAAGGGCTTCTCAAGACCTCTGTCGGCCTTTGGCTGGCGAGCGCGCCGACGTTCGATTTAGCGGGCGACTTATTGGATTCGAACGCTCCTATCTTCACTTATGATCGGAAAGAAAAACTCGCTTCCCTCCTGGCGATCAGGCCGGACGTCCCCATGCTCCTGGATGGCGTCTACAAGAGTCATGATGAAGAATATCTCGACGCCCGCGAGCTCAATGCAATTCTGGCTGAAACCCCGGGAACGAGCCGGCTCACCACCGCCTAATCCAGACCTTCGCCCAAGGCACGGCACCGCGTTCCCGGCGGAACGCAGAGCGACGCTATTGCGACAGGACTCATGGTTGGTGATGGAACTGGGGGCAATATAACAAACGCGATCCCGGCCGCTGCGGCTGTTTCCTCAGCGGCGGGCCATCAAGCGTGCGTGGCAATCCTTCGCCAGCGGCGGATTTGATTCCAAAGGATGTGTAATCCTGCATCAGGAGTTGAAAATGAAGCATATCTTCAATTTCAGATCGTACTTTTACCTTGTGCATCTCCTTGTGGCCATCGCGGCATTGACGCCCGCGCTTGCGCTGGCGCAACAGAAATCGCCCCAGGATATCAACCGCGAAGTGGACGCGATGCTCAGCAAGCTGACGCTTGAACAGAAGATTGAACTGATTGGTGGCAGCGGTGACGGTACCTACGCCATCCCGTCCATTGGCTTGCCCCACCTCAGGATGTCCGACGGACCTGTGGGCGTTAAAAGCTGGGGACCTACCATCGCTTACGCGGGCGGGATTGGCTTAGCGGCAAGTTGGGACACGAAGCTTGCCGGGCGCGTAGGCGTGGCGCTCGGCCAGGATGCACGGGCTCGTGGAGTCAATTTCCTTCTGGGGCCCGGCGTGAATATTTACCGGGCGGCGATGGACGGTCGCAACTTCGAGTTTTTTGGTGAGGACCCTTATCTTGCCGGACAAATCGCCGTCCATTACATCCTGGGCGTGCAGAGCCAGAACGTCGTGGCTACGATCAAGCACTATGACGCGAATAACTCCGAGTACGATCGCCACGACATTAACACGATCGTTGACAAGCGCACCCTGCACGAAATCTACTTGCCCGTTTTTGAGGACGCTGTCAAAGAAGGACACGTGGGCGCGGTGATGGACTCTTACAACCTCATCAACGGGGAGCACGCCACCCAAAACAAGTACCTGGACACGGATGTTCTCAAGAAGGAATGGGGGTTCCAGGGAATTCTGATGTCGGACTGGGGAGCTACTTACGACGGCGTGGCCGCCGCGAACGCCGGGCTGGATCTCGAAATGCCCACGGGCCAATTCATGAATGCCAAAACGCTCTTGCCGGCGATCAAGGAAGGCAAAGTGTCGGTAGCGACCATCAACGACAAAGTGCGGCGTATTCTGCGCGTGGCCCTCGAGTTTGGCTTCTTCAACCACGATCAGACGGAACTGAACATTCCGCTTTACAGTCAGCAGTCGCGTAAAGTTGCGCTGGAGTCAGCCGAGGAAGCCATGGTGCTCCTCAAGAATGAAGGGAATTTGCTGCCACTCAAGATGGGCAAGATTCACACCATTGCCCTCATTGGACCGGATGCCTATCCGGCCGAAGCCTCCGGCGGCGGCAGTGCCCATGTAACGTCCTTTGCCGCCGTCAGCTTTCTTACCGGACTGAGCAACGCGTTCGGTACCAACACAAAAGTTCTCTGGAGCCGCGGCGTGAGGGATGTGAATGATATTTTTGGCCAGAGCAGCTTCGTGACCGATGAGCAGGGTACACAGCCGGGCCTCAAGCAAGAGGAGTTCTCGAACGCCAGCTTCCAGGGCAAGCCTTTGCGTGTGTCCACGGTGCCCCTCCTGAACTCATGGTCCGACGCTCAATGGGAACCCACCTCGCGACCCCGCGCTATCCGCTGGGCGGGGTACTATATCCCAAAGACGTCCGGGGCGCAGCGTTTTATCGCCGCGGCATGGGTGCATGATTCATACCGTCTCTACGTGAACGGCAAGCTTGTGCTCGATGCGGCTCCGAACCAGGGCGTGTCGCCCAAAGCCGTCGATGTTAACTTGCCGGCGGGGAAGCCCGCGGCCGTGCGTTTTGACTACCTGCCGGGGTCGAAGAGAATTAATGCCAGCCTTGGTGTGATTCCGCCGCAGGATATGCTGGAGCCGGACGTAAAGAAGATCGCTGCCATGGCAGATGTTGTGATTGCGTCAGTCGGGTTCAATCAGCACACAGAATCGGAAGGTTTCGACCGCAGCTATCATTTGCCGCCTGGCCAGGAAGAATTGATTAAGACTCTCGCGGCATTGAACCCGCATACTATCGTGGTGCTAACTGCGGGAGGCAGTGTGGCAACCAGCGGGTGGCTGGATCGCGTGCCCGTTCTGCTCCAAACGTGGTATGGCGGATCGGAAGCGGGCCGGGCGCTGGCCGACGTTCTGACGGGCGGCGTGGACCCGTCAGGCAAGCTGCCCATCACTTGGTGGGAGCGGGTGGAGGACAACCCCGCCTACGCGAACTATTACGAAGCCCCCGGAACCCATGACGTGAGGTACCGCGAAGGAATTTTCCTGGGCTATCGCGTGACCTGCTCCCCAAAAACTGTACCAAAGTCAGATATGATTTTGGGACAAAAGGGAGGCAAGGCGATGCCGAAGCGGAAGTTTTCGGAAGCAGAAATTATCGGAGCGATACACCAAGTGGACGC
>Ga0307373_10001706_pt1 | contig 40908 bp, 38 predicted proteins | sample OX2MG_FD_202534 | JGI IMG/M metagenome (GOLD analysis project Ga0307373, IMG submission 202534) | Soil microbial communities from Risofladan, Vaasa, Finland - OX-2 | ecosystem: Environmental > Terrestrial > Soil > Coastal area > Acid sulfate soil | place: Finland: Risofladan, Vaasa | collected...
CACCCTGCGTGCTGCCCATGATCCCAATCATCGCCGGGCTGATCGCCGGCCAACATGAGAAACCATCCACTCAGCGCGCCTTTTCGCTGTCGCTAGTGTACGTGCTGGCCATGGCGCTCACCTATACCGTAGCGGGTGTGGTGGTGGCGCTCATCGGCGCCAACATACAAGTTTGGTTCCAAAATCCCTGGATCGTGAGCGTGTTCAGCCTGATCTTCGTGCTGCTGGCCCTGTCCATGTTCGGCTTATATGAACTGCAGATGCCGAGCGCCATCCAGACTCGCCTGGTGGGATTCAGCAATACCCAGAAAGGCGGGGCCTTCGTGGGTGTAGGCATCATGGGCGTACTGTCGGCACTGATCGTCGGTCCTTGCATCACCGCGCCGCTGGTGGCCGCGCTCTTGGTTATCGGTCAGAGCGGTGACGCGCTGCGCGGTGGCCTGTCGTTGTTTGCGCTCGGTATCGGCATGGGCATCCCCTTGCTGGTGGTCGGAACTTCGGCCGGCAAACTGGTGCCCAAAGCCGGGCCCTGGATGCAATTGGTCAAATACGTGCTGGGCGTACTGCTGCTGGCTATGGCGATCTGGTTTCTGTCACGCATCCTGCCGGGTCCGCTGACTTTGGTACTGTGGGCGGGGCTGGCGATTTTCTGTGGCGTCTATCTGTTACTTGCGGATGTCCGTGGCACTTGGCGCAAACTGTTGAAGGCTGTGGGAGTACTGCTGGTGGTCTTTGGCATCATCATGCTGGTGGGTGCTGCCACCGGTGGTACGGATCCACTGCAGCCATTGGCGCGTTTCAAAAACGCATCAACTAGCAACGCTTCCACAGACACTCAGGGTCTGCAATTCACCCGCATCAAAACTCTGGCGGATTTGGATCAGGCGCTCACTCAGGCGCGCCGTAACCACCAAACTGTGATGCTGGATTTCTATGCGGATTGGTGCGTGTCATGCAAGGAAATGCAGCATGCGGCTTTCATGGATGCGGGCGTAAAAACAGCGCTCGCCAACGCCCTGTTACTACAAGCCGACGTGACTGCCAACGACGACGAGGATCAGACCTTGCTCAAACATTTCGGCATCTACGGTCCGCCAAGCATCATGTTCTTTAATGCCAGTGGCCAGGAACTCACTGACCTGCGCGTGGTCGGCTATATGGATGCGCGTGATTTCGAGATGCGTATCCACCAGATTTTCGAGACCACTGGAGCAGTCAATTGAAACACGCACAGGCGACCGGACTTGTTATCGCCATCCTGATCGCCGCAGGCGCCGCCGGTTTCGGTGCCTATGAATGGCTGCAACCCGTACACAAACCAGTACTCACCGTAGCTGAAAATACTGCGGCCGATGACTCACCGGTGATGTCCGCTGACCAGGCCATGCATATTGATCTGGATGATCTGAAAGGCGGTTCCCACACACTCGTTGACTGGCGCGGTAAGGTGCTACTGGTTAATTTCTGGGCCACTTGGTGCTTGCCCTGCCGCCAGGAGATCCCGTTGCTGGTGAAACTGCAGGCAAAATATGCAGCCCAGGGACTGCAAGTCGTGGGCATCGCCACCGATGAGCAGAACCAACAGGATGTGCGTGCCTTCATGAAACAGATGGTGGTGAATTACCCAATACTCATGGGTGATAACCAGGTTCCGCAGCTCATCGCCGCCTTGGGTGGCAACTACATCGGCCTGCCGTATACCGTGGTTTTAGACCGAGGGGGACGGGTATTAAAGATCCATCCTGGGGAACTGGATCCAAAAGAGGCTGAAAACCTGGTGCGTACAGCTGTTAGCAATACGATGCTGACAGCCCCTGTGTCTGTGACGGCATCGCACGCCAATTAGCGGCTATCTGCTGCGATCTGACAGGTTTCTGTCAAATAGACCATAGACAAAATCGAAAATTTGCCGCAGAATCCCTGCCCCTTGAGAGCACTTGGGCATAATTTAATTATGCAGCACAATCTTTGTGGACCCAGCCTTCACCGAATCGTTAACCCTGGGGGAATCTGTGGTAGTGTTGAAATAACTTCTGCGATAATCAGGATAAATGAAGGTAAAACGTGGCGAACGTCCTGCTTCTAAATGGCCCCAACCTGAATCTGCTGGGCGAGCGGGAGCGCCAGCATTATGGGCATGAAAGTCTGGCAGAGATCGAAAAACGCCTCCTGGTGCAGGCTAAAGCCCTTGGACACGCCCTTACGACCTACCAGAGCAATCATGAAGGCGCGCTTATTGACCGAATCCAGCAGGCACATCGGGATAGCATCGATTTCCTGCTGTTCAACCCGGGCGGCTACACCCACACCAGCGTGGCGTTGCGAGATGCCTTGGCCGCAGTCAAGCTGCCGTTCATCGAGGTCCATCTGAGCAACATCCATGCCCGTGAAGCCTTCCGTCAACACTCATATTTCTCCGATCTGGCGGTTGGCAGCATCACGGGTCTCGGCCCGCAGAGTTATGAACTGGCACTGCTAGCGGCCGACCGTTACCTCCAGACCCATAAAACCTGAACAGTTCATCCCCGGGGTGCAGCATGGACATACGCAAAGTCAAAAAACTTATCGAACTGCTGGAGGAGTCCGGCATCGCCGAAATCGAGATCAGCGAAGGCGAAGAATCGGTACGCATCAGCCGCTACGGCGGAACGGCTCCCGCCGCCACTCACGCAGCAGCACCGGCGGTAATGCTGGCTGCTTCCCCGACAGCGGCTCAACAGGCGCCGGCGGTGGCTCCTGCGCCGGGCCATCAGGAAATTCCCGCCGGTCACCAAGTCAAAGCGCCGATGGTAGGGACGTTCTATCGTTCCTCATCTCCCGGAGCAAAACCATTCGTGGAAGTCGGCAGCGTTGTCAAGGAAGGCGATACCCTGTGCATCATCGAAGCCATGAAGATGATGAACCAGATCGAATCCGACAAGTCCGGCACCGTCAAAGCCATTCTGGCCAACAACGGCGACCCGGTGGAATTCGGCCAGCCGCTCATCATCGTCGAGTAAGCCGCCATTTCACCCAAGTTCATACCGCGGGCTCCCGCTATGCTCGACAAGATCGTGATCGCCAATCGCGGCGAGATCGCATTGCGTATTCTGCGCGCCTGCCGCGAACTCGGAATCAAGACCGTGGCGGTGCATTCCACCGCCGACCGGGATCTGAAACACGTGCGATTGGCTGATGAATCAGTGTGCATCGGACCGCCGCCATCTTCGGAAAGCTATCTGAATATGCCGGCCATCATCAGTGCCGCGGAAGTCACCGATGCGGTGGCCATCCATCCGGGTTACGGTTTTCTGGCCGAGAACGCCGATTTCGCCGAGCGCGTCGAGAAAAGTGGTTTCACCTTCATCGGCCCGCGCCCCGAGACCATCCGCCTCATGGGTGATAAAGTCTCTGCCAAACATGCCATGCAAGCTGCCGATGTACCCACGGTGCCAGGCTCCGAAGGCGTGCTGCCGGACAATCCCAAGCAGGTATTGTCCACTGCAAAAAACATTGGTTATCCGGTCATCATCAAGGCTGCCGGCGGTGGTGGCGGACGCGGCATGCGCGTGGTGCATAGCGAAGCCGCGCTGCTGTCAGCCATCAACATGACCAAGGCCGAAGCCAAGTCGGCCTTCGGTAATGATGCAGTCTATATGGAAAAATTCCTGGAACGCCCACGGCATATCGAGTTTCAAGTACTAGGTGATGGCCATGGGAACGCCATACATCTGGGTGAGCGCGACTGTTCCATGCAGCGCCGTCATCAGAAAGTTATCGAGGAAGCTCCGGCACCCGGCATTACCGAGAAACAGCGTCGCGTCATGGGTGAGCGCGTGGTCGAGGCCTGTGAAGAGATCAAATACCGCGGTGCCGGTACCTTCGAGTTCCTGTATCAGGACGACCAGTTCTATTTCATCGAGATGAACACCCGTGTGCAGGTGGAACATCCAGTGACCGAGATGATCACCGGCATCGACATCGTGAAATGGCAGCTCATGATTGCGGCCGGCAAGCCATTCACGCTCAAACAGAAAGATATCCAGATCAAGGGGCACGCCTTCGAATGCCGCATCAATGCGGAGGATCCCAGGAAGTTCACGCCTTCACCCGGCCTCATCACCCGCTGGCATGCGCCCGGTGGCCCCGGTATCCGCGTGGATTCCCATGCCTACAGCGGCTACAGCGTGCCGCCCTACTATGACTCGCTCATCGGTAAACTCATCGCCTACGGCGATGACCGCGCATCAGCGTTGGCGCGCATGCGCACCGCGCTCATGGAGATCGTGGTGGAAGGTATAAGCAGCAACGTCTCGTTGCACCAGGATTTGTTCAACGACTCGGCCTTCATCGCCGGCGGCACCAACATCCACTATCTGGAAAAGAAGCTGGGGCTGTAAATAGATTAAGGTGATGTGTGCTATGCGGCAATCAAAGCATTGCGACACACAGCAAATGACACCCGGCGCTCAGTGGGATCGCGACTGAAACTCATGCTATGGATTTCTTAGTACCGTAACCAGCACCCTGAAGCTCACTCTGTGATTTTTTATGTCCTGGCTGCAATTTGAGATGCCCATCGACGGACTGGATGCCGAACGTGTGGAAGCCGCGCTGTGCGACGCTGGCGCGTGCTCGGTTACTTTAGATGACGCCGGTGATGCTCCGATTTACCAAGCCGATGTAGTGCTGCCGCCGCTTTGGAACAATACCCGCGTGACTAGCCTGTTCCCTGCTGATACCGATATCGACAGTTTGCGCGTCTACCTAATGGCGTCGCTCGATCTTCAACGACTGCCGGCTCATCGTGTCCAACTGCTGGAAGATCGTGAATGGACGCGCGAGTGGCTGAAAGATTTCAAACCCAAGCGCTTCGGCAAACGTCTGTGGATTTGCCCAACCAATTTTGCAGCGCCGGACCCGGAAGCTATCAACATACGGCTGGACCCTGGTCTTGCTTTCGGCACCGGCACCCATGCCACCACCTCCCTGTGCCTGGAATGGTTGGAGCGCAACGAACTGACGGGTAAAACCGTTATCGACTACGGCTGCGGCTCCGGGATACTGGCAATCGCTGCTGTTCGCCTGGGCGCCAAGCGCGTATGGGCTGTGGATATCGACCCGCAGGCGCTCACCGCCGCTCGTGAGAATGCCGGCCGCAACCAGGTGCTGAACACCCTGGAAATCAGCCAGCCCGGAGAACTGAAGAATCCGCAGGCGCATGTGCTGCTGGCCAATATCCTCGCAGGACCGCTGCGGAAGCTGGCCTCCCGTTTTGCCGGACTGGTGCGTCCACGCGGAACCCTGCTGCTATCCGGTATCCTTGACAGCCAGAAGGATGAGATCCAGAACGCTTATGCGCCTTGGTTCCAATCCTGCGCTGTCTTTCAACGGGAGGAATGGTTGCTGATGGATTTTTTGCGTCGTAAGAGCACTGAATGCTGACCACCTGCACTGCCTGCGGTACCCAGTTCCGTATGAACACGTCGCAGTTGCGCGCGGTCCATGGTCTGGTGCGCTGCAGTCGCTGCCACAGCGTGTTCGACGCGTTTGAGACCTTGCGTGAGGAATTTGAAGCCACGGGAGCCGCCCCGCAGGCAGCCGCTGAGGGACTGAATGCTCCGGATGAACCGACGGAACAAGCACCCGTGCCGTTGATCACGGCAACCGATAACACACCAATCGTTGACGACATCGATTCCGAAATCCATTTGCAGGCGACAAAACCGACGGCACTTGCAGATGATCTGTTTGCTGACCTGTGGGGTGAATCGCCCGCTCCCACGACTAAGACGCTATCGAACGAAAGCTTCCCTAAGCACGCTGATAAAGACACGCCCACACTCATTGAAGACCATATCCCCAAACCACCAGCACAGGCCCGTGATCAGGCGTTATACAAACATGTGGTATTGCCGCCACGGGAACGGCCAGTACCGAAAATGCCGCGCCCGCCTAGGAGCATCAATTTTTGGGGTGTAGGTGTTGTAATCATGGGGCTGTTGCTGGGGGTCCAGGTCGTTAATGCCCAGCGTTTGGTGTTGAGCCAAGCACCCGTAATCGGTCCAGCCTTGGCGAGTCTTTACTCGGCCCTGGGTTATCCCGTGACGCCTGCGTCTACGCCGGGCGCATGGCTGGTCAGCAACATCAACGTGACTTCGGATCCCGACGCCCCGGGCGCACTTTCGATCACCGGCACACTCGCCAACAGCGCAAACCTTCCGCAAGCCTGGCCGATCCTGCGTATCGAACTTCTCGACCGTTACGGCGATGCTCTGCGGGCACGGGATTTAACCGCCACCAGCTATCTACCCGTTAACCAGGCCGCAACTTTGCTCAGCCCCGGCGCGGCTGCACGCTTTCGCATCGATGTGGTGGATCCAGGTCCGGAAGCCGTGGGGTTCCAGGTACAGCCGTGCTTCGATATTGATGGTAGCCGCGCATGCAGCACATCGACTGATTGATTTTGCCCGAAATTGGCCACGCGTTGCGCGCTGCTGCGGTGAAATCACCTGACTGTTGCAGACTTGCAGGGCAGATGTCCATAAATCAGTAGCTGCAAAAATTCAAGTTTGACAGCTGCATGATTGCAGTTATCATCTCACTCTGTTCCCAGTAATACGAACGACAACGCAAATATGCGCATAGGTTGCTATTCGTTGCGCACTCGCGTGGTGTTGGCGCCCATGGCGGGCGTCACTGACCGGCCATTCCGGCAGTTATGCAAGCGTCTGGGCGCGGGTCTTGCGGTTTCAGAAATGCTTACGGCACAGCTGGCGCTCTACGGCAGCGCCAAGAGCCGCCGGCGCCGCGACCATGATGGCGAGGTGGAACCCCGGATCGTGCAGATCGCGGGTGGCGAGCCTGGCATGCTGGCCGAAGCGGCACGCATGAACGTAGCTGAGGGCGCCCAGATCATCGATATCAATATGGGTTGCCCGGCAAAGAAAGTCTGCAACAAGGCCGCTGGATCGGCGTTATTGCAGGACGAAACTCTGGTTAGACAGATTCTAGAGGCGGTAGTGAGTGCGGTGGATGTGCCGGTGACACTCAAGATCCGTAGCGGCTGGGATCGGGAACACAAGAATGGCATACGCATCGCCGAACTTGCGCAGCAGGCCGGCATCCAGGCAATCGCCGTGCATGGCCGAACTCGCGCCGATATGTTTGCTGGCGAAGCAGAACATGAGACTGTGCGCGCTATCGCTGCCGCCGTGAAGATTCCGGTGCTGGCCAATGGTGATGTGGATTCGCCGGAAAAAGCCCGGGCGGTGCTGGAATCCACCGGTGCGGCGGCGGTCATGATCGGTCGGGCCGCCCAGGGGCGGCCGTGGATATTTCGTGAAATCAATCATTACCTGGCGACGGGCGACAAGCTCCCGCCACCGAACGACCAGGAAATTGCTGACATCATGCTGGAACATCTGGATAACCTGTATTCATTCTATGGCGAGTTCACCGGTGTGCGCATGGCCCGTAAACACCTCAATTGGTATCTCAAAACACGGCCGGAAAATAATGCGGTGCGTGAACGATTAATGCGTGTGGAGTCGGTTTGCGAGCAGCAAAGGCTGCTGCGCAATTTATTCGAACACAACAACATCGAGGAGCTGGCGGCATGAGTAGCAGACTAGGAGCACAGCATCTGGAAGTGGTGAATGAGGCCTGGAAAGCGCGCAAGACTGGAGACGGCGCGCAATATTCACCGGCCTCCCATTGCTTGCGGGATTATGCGGAAAAGACCCTGCGACGCTACTTCTCCGACCTGGGCGGCCATGACCCGTCTGACCTGTATGGCTTGGTGCTGGGAGAAATCGAGCAGCCGCTGCTCAAGACGCTGCTGGATTACACCCACGGCAATCAGTCGCGGGCCTCGGAAATACTGGGCATCAACCGCAGCACGCTGCGCAAGAAGCTGCGTCAATATAAAATCAGCACCTGACCGCTGCCGGGGCGCCCGGAGCGGACCGCCATCTGCATCCGCCAAGAGGTAAGGCCCGTGCCGCCTATACGCCGCGCTTTATTAAGCGTTTCTGATAAAGCCGGACTGCTTGAATTCGCGCGCAGCCTGCATACATCCGGTATCGAAATACTTTCCACTGGCGGCACCGCCAGATCGCTGCAGGCTGCGGGTATCCCGGTCGTACTGATATCAGATTTCACCGACTTTCCCGAAATCATGGAGGGGCGCGTCAAGACCCTGCATCCAAAAATCCATGGCGCGCTTTTAGGCCGGCGTGGTACGGATGATGCGGTGATGCGCGAACACGGGATCGCGCCCATCGACCTGCTGGTGGTCAATCTCTATCCATTCGAGGCCACGGTTGCACGCCCCGGCCATACCCTGGACGAAGCCATCGAGAATATCGACATCGGCGGCCCTGCCATGCTGCGCGCGGCAGCCAAAAACTATGCCGCCGTGACTGTGGTGGTGGACAGCAGCGACTATGCGCGCGTACTCGCGGATATGCAGTCACACACGGGCAGCGTGAGCGACATGCTGCGCTACCAGCTGGCCGTCAAGGCATTCGCCCACTGCGCCGCATACGACGGTGCCATCGCCAATCATTTGAGCAGCCTGCACGCGGATGGAAAGCATGCGCGCTTCCCTGAATACTACAGCGTGCAATTCCATAAGCTTCATGACCTGCGCTACGGCGAGAATCCACACCAGCGCGCCGCGCTCTACGCCGGGAGCAGTGATCTGGCAGGCACGCTTGCCGGCGCCAAGCAATTGCAGGGCAAGGCGCTCTCCTACAACAACCTGGCGGATGCCGATGCGGCGCTCGCCTGCGTGCGGGAACTCGATGCGCCCGCCTGCGTGATCGTGAAACACGCCAACCCCTGCGGGGTGGCGCTCGGCAAAAGTCAGTTGCTTGCCTATGAGGGCGCCTATGCCACCGATGCCAGCTCGGCGTTCGGCTCGGTGATCGCCTTCAACCAGGAACTGGATGACGAGACCGCGGCCGAGATCCTCAAGCGCCAGTTCGTGGAAGTCATCGTGGCACCCACGGCATCGGCGGCGGCCGTCAAACAACTTGCGAATAAACCGAACATCCGCGTGCTGGTGACGGGTGCATTCATATGCATGGCGGACGGGCTCGATTACCGGCGCATCTCAGGCGGCCTGCTATTGCAGGAAACCGATCACAAAAGTGTGAATGCTGAGGAACTGAAGACCGTAACCCGCAGGTCGGCTTCTGCCGCCGAGCTGCCGGATTTGTTGTTCGCCTGGCAAGTAGTGAAGTCGGTAAAATCCAACGCCATCGTGTACGCGAAAGACCGCCGTACCCTCGGCATCGGCGCCGGGCAACCGAGCCGCGTCATGAGTGCGCAGATCGCTGCACTCAAAGCTCAGGAAGCCAAGCTTCCACTGCGCGGCGCGGTCATGGCTTCGGACGCCTTCCTGCCGTTCCGCGACAGCGTGGATACCGCGTACGCGGCCGGCATCAGCGCCATTATCCAACCCGGCGGTTCCATGCGCGATGCGGAAGTCATCGCTGCCGCCGATGACCACGGGATTGCCATGGTGTTCACCGGCACCAGGCACTTCAGGCACTAATGCTTGGCTTTGGGCTGACTCACGCAACCCAACTCATTTATTTCCTGCTCGCTCAGATGTCGCCATTGCCCTTTGCCCAGATCACCCAGCGTGATCGAGCCGATTGCGACCCGGATGAGACGCAACACGCCGATATTCAACGCGGTCAACATGCGACGGATTTGCCGGTTACGGCCCTCGTCGAGGATGATTTCCAACCAAGCGTTGCGCGAACCCTGGCGTAACAGGTGCGCCACCTTGGCTTTCAGCAACTCACCACCCTCTTCGATGCCATCCCGCATGCGCGCAAGTTGCACGACGTCGGGAATGCAATTGATCTGCACATGATAAATTTTCCCGATCCGGTCAGGAGCGGAAACCCTCGCGGCCCATTCCGGATCGTTGCTGAACAACAGCAGCCCCTCACTGGCACGGTCAAGGCGACCGACCGGTGCAATCCATGGCAGATCTGCGCCCTCGAAACACCGATACACAGTGTCGCGCCCACGTTCGTCACGTGCGGTCGTGACCACTCCGCGCGGCTTATTCAGCATCAGATAGATTCGTTTACCGGCATGCGCGTCCACGCTGCCCACTTCAATATGATCGTGTTCGCCGTACACCGGATGCTCGGGATCTAATATCACCCGCCCATTAACGCGTACCCGTCCGGACCTCACCCAGTCTGCCGCCTGCGTGCGCGAGCACAAGCCACGTTTCGACAACACCCGGGCGATGCCGTGGCGAGACGCGGCCGGTAAACCAGCGTTGGGTTTTTTCATGCCGCTAGTGTGACCGATGACTGGGGGCGGCTGTCAAAAAGGGCTCATTGAAAGCTGCTTTATCTGATGCCGGAGCGATATCAAAGGGACAGATGCGGCCAAAATCCGTACCATAGCGCCCTGCAAACGCTCACTTTCGGAACGGCTCAATGAAAGTTTTGGTCATCGGCAATGGCGGACGCGAGCATGCCCTCGCCTGGAAGATCGCCCAGTCGCCCAAAGTGGACAAGGTCTATGTGGCGCCAGGCAACGCAGGCACCTCACGCGAGCGCAAGTGCGAGAACCTGCGTATCCCAACGGATAATATCCCCGGACTGCTGGATTTCGCCCTGGGCCAGGGCATCGGCCTGACGGTAGTGGGTCCCGAAGGGCCGCTGGTCGAAGGCATCACCGATGTGTTCCAGCAGGCTGGGTTACGTTGCTTCGGGCCGAGCCGTGCCGCGGCCCAACTGGAAGGCTCCAAGGCTTTCAGCAAGGATTTTCTTGCGCGTCATCACATCCCCACGGCTGATTACCGCAGCTTCACACAACTCAAGCCGGCGCTCGCTTATGTGCAAGAGCGCGCTGCGCCGGTGGTGGTCAAGGCCGATGGGCTGGCCGCCGGCAAGGGTGTGGTGGTGGCGCAATCCATCGCTGAAGCAGAAACCGCCGTGCGTGAGATGCTGGCCGGCAATACTTTCGGTGATGCGGGCCAGCGGGTGGTGATTGAGGACTTCCTGGAAGGCGAGGAAGCCAGCTTTATAGTGATGGCGGATGGTGAACATATCTTGCCGCTGGCCACTTCCCAGGATCACAAGCGAGTAGGCGAAGGCGATACCGGCCCGAATACCGGCGGCATGGGGGCCTATTCTCCGGCGCCGGTGGTGACGCGTGACATCCACGAGCGCGTGATGCATGACGTGATACAGCCCACGATCCGGGGCATGGCCTCGGAAGGCACGCCTTACACCGGTTTCCTGTATGCCGGCCTGATGATCTCAAAAGACGGTGAGCCACGGGTACTGGAATTCAATTGCCGCCTGGGCGATCCCGAGACCCAACCCATCATGCTGCGACTTAAATCCGACCTGGTGGAATTGTGTGAAGCCGCCCTGGACGGCAATCTCAACAAAGTGAAAGCCGAGTGGGATACGCGCGTGGCCGTGGGCGTGGTGCTGGCGGCCGGCGGTTATCCCGGCGAATACCGCAAAGGTGAGACCATTTCCGGCCTACCGCCATTCCCGATGGATAATGTGAAGGTGTTCCATGCGGGAACTGCGGACCAGGACGGCCGCATCGTCACCAACGGCGGGCGGGTTTTTTGTGTCACGGCGCTCGGTGAGAGCGTTGGGGATGCGCGGCAACGCGTTTATCATATCGCCGATGGTATCCGTTGGCCGGGGCGTTTCTTCCGTCGCGATATCGGTAACCGGGCGATTGCACGAGAAATGCAGAAAAATAACAAACCTGCAAAGTGATATCTTTCTGCGATGTTCGAACTTGTAATATTTGATTGCGATGGTGTGCTGGTTGATAGCGAACATATTACGAATACTGTACTCGCAGAACTGCTGAACGAACTTGGATTGTCGGTCAACCTAAATTACATGTACGAGCATTTCATGGGGAAGTCCATGTCTCAATGCATGGGATTGATTACGAGCATGCTCGGCAAATCCCCACCATCGAATTTTGAAGAATCCTATAGAGAGCGAAGTCGTATTGCCCTGGAAAATGGGTTACGACCTGTTCTGGGGGTTCCGGAAATGCTGCAAGATTTGCAATTGCCTTGCTGCGTTGCGTCCAGCGGTTCCCATGACAAGATGCGCACTACTCTCAGTATCACCGGATTGCTGCCCAGATTTGCTGGCCGCTTGTACAGCGTTACTGAAGTGGCGCACGGAAAACCAGCTCCGGATGTGTTCCTGTACGCCGCAGCACAGTGCGGCGCCAAACCAGATACTTGTGCAGTTGTAGAAGATACCCCTACGGGGGTGGCGGCCGGAGTAGCGGCTGGCATGATTGTTTTCGGATATACGGGAATGATTCCAGCAGGGCGACTGCAGATAGCCGGAGCGCACCACACCTTTGAGCACATGCGGGAATTGAATGGCTTGCTTACAGCGCAGAATAAGAATTAACGCAGCTTTCCGTTTAATTCTGGTTTCGTATTTTACAAGCCCTAGCCTTTCTTCATGGAATCGAAAAATTCCGCATTGGTCTTGGTTTCCTTGAGTTTGTCCAGCAAAAACTCGCTGGCCGCCAGTTCGTCCATGGGATGCAGCAACTTGCGCAGGATCCAGATCTTCTGCAGTTCGTCCGGCGGCACCAGCAGCTCTTCGCGGCGCGTACCGGAACGGTTGATGTTGATGGCCGGGAACACGCGCTTCTCGGCGATGCGCCGGTCCAGGTGGATCTCGGAATTACCGGTACCCTTGAATTCCTCATAGATCACGTCATCCATGCGTGAACCGGTCTCTATCAGCGCGGTTGCCAGGATGGTGAGTGAGCCGCCCTCTTCGATGTTGCGGGCTGCGCCGAAAAAGCGTTTCGGCCGCTGCAGCGCATTGGCATCCACACCGCCGGTGAGTACCTTGCCGGAAGCCGGTACCACGGTGTTGTAGGCACGTCCCAGACGGGTGATGGAATCCAGCAGGATCACCACGTCGCGCTTGTGTTCCACCAGGCGCTTGGCTTTCTCGATGACCATCTCGGCCACCTGAACGTGGCGCGTGGCCGGCTCGTCGAATGTGGACGACACCACTTCGCCCTTCACCGAGCGTTGCATTTCGGTGACTTCCTCGGGTCGCTCATCGATGAGCAGCACGATCAGATACACCTCGGGATGATTGGCGGTGATGCTCTGGGCGATGTTCTGCAACATCATGGTCTTGCCGGCCTTGGGCGGCGATACGATCAGGCCGCGCTGGCCCTTGCCGATGGGGGCGATCATGTCGATGATGCGTGCAGTGATATCTTCAGTGGAACCGTTACCGCGCTCCATGGTGAAGCGTTGCTTGGGGAACAGCGGCGTCAGATTTTCAAACAGCACCTTGCTCTTGGCGTTCTCCGGCGGATCGAAGTTGATGTGGTCCACCTTGAGCAGGGCGAAGTAACGCTCACCCTCTTTCGGGGGCCGGATCTTGCCGGCTACGCTGTCACCGGTGCGCAGGTTGAAGCGGCGGATCTGGCTGGGAGATACATAGATGTCATCGGGACCGGCGAGATACGAACCTTCTGCCGAGCGCAGGAAGCCGAAGCCGTCCTGTAGAATCTCCAGCACGCCGTCGCCGGAGATCTCCTCGCCGTTGCGCGCATGTGCTTTGAGTATAGAAAAGATCACATCCTGCTTGCGGGAACGCGCCATGTTCTCAAGGCCCATGGATTCCGCCAGCCCGATGATGGCTTCAGCCGGTTTTTTCTTCAGGTCCGTTAGATTCATAGATGTTGGGTTCCCGCTCTCTTATAAATATGGAAGTTAGCCGGCGGATGCCGGAATAAATCAGGATTGGTACAAAAAATTAAACGTTCTCGGTAGATTTTGTTTGCCGAATAAACGCAAAAGGGCGGTCTCCCACCGCCCATGTCATCAAATATTGGTCTCGATAAATGCCGCCAACTGCGATTTGGACAAGGCGCCGATTTTCTGTGCCTGCACGTTGCCGTCCTTGAACAGCATCAGTGTGGGGATGCTGCGGATGCCGTATTTCTGGGTCAGTTGCGCATTCTCATCGACGTTGACCTTGGCTATCCTGAGCTTGCCCTGATAACTGGTAGCAATCTCGTCGAGGATGGGGGCGATCATTTTGCAGGGGCCGCACCACTCAGCCCAGTAATCCACCAGTACCGGTAGGCTGGATTTCAACACGTCGGTTTCGAAATTGGCATCGGTCGTTGATACGATCTGTTCATTCACGGTTTACAGGCCTCCAGTGGCTTAAACGAATTCTGTCTGTATGGCGCGAGCAGGCGCGTAACGTTGGGCATTGGGCAGGGAGATGTGACGTAAGGTGCCGGTTTCAGGCACAATGTCGCGGCTGGCTCGCGGTTCTAGTAATTGCTTTATTGTGAAGTCTGAAAATGTCCCGCACGGGGCGCGGGCTCAAGGCGTTGAGTCATATTTGAGCCCAACCGCCGCCAGAATGCAAGCCCCGTGTCATGTTATTAAAAGCGACCTATGGACCAACACCTGACCGAGTTGCGTTTTGAATCCCTCGGGCTGGCCGAACCGCTGCTTATAAGCCTCCGGGAGGCGGGGTTCAGCCGCTGCACGCCCATCCAGGCTGAAGCCCTGCCGCTGCTTTTAAAGGGCCAGGATGTGGCCGGCCAGGCCCAAACCGGTACCGGCAAAACCGCGGCCTTCCTGCTGGCCCTGTACCAGCGGTTGCTCACCCGTCCCGCGCACCCAGGACGACGTAACACCCAGCCACGCGCGTTGGTGGTGGCGCCAACCCGCGAACTGGCGGTGCAGATATACAAAGATGCGGAAGTCCTGGGCCGGCATACGGGCTTCAAACAAACGGTGGTGTACGGCGGAGAGAATTACGAGCACCAGCGCGACACCGTGGCCGCCGGCGTGGACATATTGATGGGCACGCCCGGGCGATTGATTGACTATTTCAAGCAGCACGTCTTCGATCTCAAGGCCCTGGATGTGATGGTGCTGGATGAAGCCGACCGCATGTTCGACATGGGCTTCATCGCCGACGTGCGCTTCCTGATGCGGCGCATGCCGCATCCCACCGAGCGGCTCAATATGCTGTTCTCAGCAACGCTCTCCTACCGGGTCATGGAGCTCTCTTACGAGCACATGAACAATGCGCAGTTTGTGCGTATTGAACCCGACAAGGTCACCGTCGATCGTGTACGCCAATTGCTATACCTGCCGGCTACCAACGAGAAGATCGCGCTGCTGGTGGGCCTGTTGCGGCATCTGGAAGCGCATCGCACCATGGTGTTCGTGAACACCAAACGCGTGGCAGAGAACGTTGAGGCATATCTCAAGGGCAATGGTTTCAACGCCGCGGTACTCTCCGGCGATGTGCCACAGAATAAACGTCTGCGGTTACTCAAGGAATTCACCGAAGGCCAGTTGCCGATCCTGGTGACTACCGATGTGGCGTCCCGCGGTTTACACATCCCCGACGTCAGCCATGTCATCAACTTCGATCTGCCACAGGATGCTGAAGATTACGTGCATCGCATCGGCCGCACTGCACGTGCCGGCGCCGAAGGCGACGCCATTAGCTTTGCCTGCGAGGAATATTCCTTCTCACTGCCGGATATCGAGAGCTATATAGGTCACGCCATTCCACGCGAACCCCTGGAAGCGGGACTGCTGGCGGAACTGCAGCCACCCGCCCGGCGCGAACGCTACCAGCCACATCCGCAGCGCCGCCACGATGGCAAACGCCGCGAGACCAGCCGCGGCGATTCGCAACGCCGTCGGCGTTGAGCGCCTAAGCATCCAAAAACTTTTTCTTAAGATCTTCTAAAGCTATGTGAATACTCATTCACTTCAGTATTCACGGCATCAGTTCGGCCAGCGTTTCGACTGACGGGAATTCCTCGATGTCCCTGGGCGGCTGCCGGCTGTCAGGCCGGCGCATGGCGATGATATTACCGATACCGTAATCGCGTGCGGCGCGCAGCACCGGCAGACTATCGTCCAGCAGCAGGCTGTGAGCTGGCTCAAAGTCTTCGACTTCCCGCAGACTCTGCCAGAAACCGGGGGTTTCTTTGGGCACGCCGAAACTGTGGGACGAGACGATGGCGTCGAAATAACTTTCGAGCTGCGTCTTTTGCATCTTGAGTGCCAGTGCATCGCTGTGCGCGTTGGTGACCAGCAGCATGCGTTTGCCGGCAGACCGTACTTTATTGAGGAACTCCTCGACGTAAGGCAAAACCTGAATCAGGTATCCGACCTCGCGCTTCAGCGCCAGGATGTCCATGTCCAGTTCCCGTGCCCAGTGATCCAGGCAATACCACTGCAAGCTGCCTTCCATGGCGCGGAAGCGCGGCAGCAGATGCGTGCGTGCCGCCTCAGTCGTCAGTCCGTGTCGCTCAGCGAAGCGTAGTGGCACATGTTCCATCCAGAAATGATTGTCAAAATGCAGATCCAGCAGGGTGCCGTCCATGTCCAGAAACACGCTCTCGATCTGCGTCCAGTCGACCATGGTTTTCACGCGCTCCAGCATGCCCGGTATGATATAACGGCGTCACATTGACGACGGAGGCTAACGGTGCGGTACGACGACTCACGCATGCTGGAACCGTTGCTGGAAATTGCCCAGATGGCCAGCCGGCGGATCCTGGAAATCTACAGCACAGATTTCACCGTGGTTACTAAATCCGACCGCTCGCCGGTGACCGCCGCCGACATGGCGGCCCATGAGACTATCGTCAAAGGTTTAAGGCAGCTCACGCCGGACCTGCCTGTGTTGTCGGAAGAGTCCGCCAACATCGCCTTCGCAGAACGCCGTCGCTGGAGCAGTTACTGGCTGGTGGATCCGCTGGACGGGACCAAGGAATTTATCAGCCGGAACGGTGATTTCACCGTCAATATCGCCTTGGTCCAGGAGCACGCCCCGGTGGTTGGGATAGTGCATATACCGGTGGAAGACCTGAGTTACTTCGGCGTTGTGGGTGCGGGCGCTTTCCGGCGCAAGGCCGAGGCTGCTCCGCAAGCCATCCATGTGCAACCGCTGGATGCGGCAAGCGTGCGTGTCGTGGCGAGCCGCTCACACCGGGGTGAACTGCTGGACGGCTTCCTGGCGAAGCTCGGCGCCCATCAGATCGTGTCGCGGGGCAGCGCCCTCAAATTCTGTCTGGTGGCGGAAGGCGCCGCCGATGTCTATCCGCGCCTCGGGCCCACGTCTGAATGGGATACAGCCGCAGGCCACGCGGTGCTGTTGGCTGCTGGTGGCCAGATCATCAACGTGGATGGCACTCCCTTGCGTTACAACACGAAGGAATCATTGCTCAATCCGCACTTCATCGCCTATGCGGATTCATCCCGGGACTGGCGGCAGTATCTGTGAAAAAAGATGCCGGCGCTGCCGGCATCTGATGAATCTCAATTATTCTTTCCCAGCAGGCCTGCTTTTAGATCCTTCGAAGGCGGCTTCGGCCCCAGGAATACATTCAGCAATGCCTTGTGGAAATCCTCGCCGGGTATGTTGCCTTTGAACTCGCCGTTCCAGCTGATCTGCGTGCCTTGAGTGGGTATGTAATCCAGGGTGATGACATCGCCTTTCTTGCAACTGCCAAAATAAGCCAGGAACTGCACAAGACCGGATTGCGTTGCCTGGGACATGTCAGGGTTGTTGTCGTGAAAACCCTCATTCCAAGCATCCGCGAACTGCTCTTTGTTGACCGCATAGGTCATGTGCATGAGGATGCGATCCGGCCCGCTCTCGGCCAGCACCGCCTCAGCGGTATCGGCTTTCTCTGGCAGGTACAGCGCGCCCACATAGATCTTGAAAAAGAATTTGGTACGCACACCCATGCCATTCAACACCAGAGACTGACCGCCCACGGCGACACTATCCGGCACGCTCACATCTTTATAGGTCGCCGCTTGTGCACTTACAATTACGCCGGCGCTTAGCAACGTCAGAATAACTAACAATTTTTTCATAATCATCTCCCGCTGCCTGATTACTAAAAACTTGATCGATGATATGAATGTTACGCGCCCTTAAGGTAGCGCGCAAAAAACGCCAGGGTACGCTTCCAGGCAGCGGCTGCTGCTACCGGCCGGTACCTGTCGCCGGAAGGATTGGCAAAGGCATGCCCGGCATCTGGATACTCGTGGATCTCCGCGTTCACGTTGGCTTCTTTCAAGGCTTTCAGGAAAGTCTGCACATCCTGCACGGTGATGCCCATGTCCTGCTCGCCGAAGAAACCCATGAGCGGCATCCTGAGCGTGGACAGTGCCTTTACATCATCCACCGGTTTCCCGTAATACATGACCGCTGCATTTATTTGGTCTGGGAATAGCAGAGCGGTTTGCAACGACCAGCCACCCCCGAAGCACCAGCCGATGACGCCGATGCGCGGCGCATGTTCGCGGTCATGCAGGTAGGCATACGCCTGTTTGAGATTGACCTTGGCTGCATCCGGATCCTTGAATACGCCTGCCATGAGTTTCCTGGCCGCATCCGGGTCCTTGGCTGACTGACCACCGTACAGGTCCACCGCCAGCGCCGCATAACCCTCGCCCGCCAGTTGATCCGCCATGCGGCGGATATTGTCATTCAGGCCCCACCACTCATGGATGACGATGATGCCCGGCATCTGGCCCTTCGCATGCGCAGGTACGCTGAGATAGCCATGCACAGCTTTGCCATTCACCGTGGCATACACCACATCAGTGCCGTGAACCGGCTGTACGGGTTTCTGCATTGCTGCCGGACTGGCAGTCGGGGCATCGTCGGCATGCATATTGGCCATGGCTAACATATATTGTTGATCGCTCATAGCCCTGACTGGTGTGACACCGATCACCGCCAACAACAGGATGGATGACATCATTAATATATTGCGTCGCATGATTTCTCCTCGCTGCTTCATTCGCCGCTGTATATGCAGCCCGAAGTGCAGGTCTCGGCGATCACGACTTTGCACAGAGTTGGCAGCGCCGGCTTGAGGTGCTGCCAGATCCAGCGTGCCAGCATCTCACTGGTGGGATTCCCCAGTCCCTCGATCTCATTCAGATAACGGTGATCCAGGGCATTGAACACCGGCATGCAGGCTTGCTTGAGGTCGGCGAAATCCATGATCCAGCCGCTATCAGGCTGTGGTTCGCCGCGTATGTGGATTTCCACACGGAAGGAATGACCGTGCAGCCGGCTACACTTGTGGCTGGATGGCAGGTTCGGCAGCCGGTGGGCGGCTTCGATGTGAAAGACTTTGAAAATTTCCATGCAGCTTTAATGTCACGGCAAATGCCGCTGGTGTAAAGTTTGAGTTCATATTCTAACTTGTAACAGTGATGAAAGATGGGGGGATCGATTGTATGCCACCTATCACAAGCGATAGAAACGTACCGGGTCCGCTGGATATCGAATCGGCTAACTTGCCGCACCGAGATGCCTTGGGGGGGCAAGGCTGGCATTGGGCGAACATCCAGAAACAGCACGGCGCGTGGCTACTCACTATTGTGGTCTGCCTACTTTGGTTATTGCCTGGTCTCTGGGGGCGCGAACCCTGGAAACCGGATGAAGCTTACACCATCGCTATCATCCATCATTTCTATCTCAGTACTGACTGGTTGGTGCCGATCCTTGGCGGCCAGCCTTTCATGGAAAAGCCGCCATTGTTCTTCTGGACCGGGGCGGTATTTGCACATATATTTTCGCCGCTCATGCCGTTCGTTGACGCCGCGCGCCTGGCGGCTTTCTTTTATGTGAGCGTGACGTTGTTATTTGTGTCGCTTATGGCGCGGGAATTGTATGACCGCACTACGGCTCGACTCGCGCCACTGATGCTGATCGCCTGTCTTGGCTTCCTGTATCGCGGCCACGAATTATTCACCGACATTGGGTTGCTCGCGGGATTTGCCATCGCTTTGTACGGCATGGCGCTGTGTCTACGGCGCCCACTAGTTGGTGGAATCCTGCTGGGCATCGGTACCGGCGCCGGCTTCATGTGCAAAGGACTGATAGCACCCGGCGTGTTGGGTTTGACTTTTATTGTGTTGCCACTGGTGATCAATGAATACCGCGATCGCTGCTGGTGGCATACGGCTATAGCAGCGTCGCTGGCGGCGTTGCCATGGCTGCTCATCTGGCCATCAGCGCTTTATCTGCATTCACCTACACTGTTTCATATCTGGTTCTGGAATAATAATTTGGGTCGCTTTATCGGCTGGAACCACATGGGAGGATTTAACGGTCTCCTTTACTATCCCAGTGAATTGACCTGGATGACTCTGCCGGCTCTGCCATTGAGTCTGTATGCGCTGTGGCGTATGCGCGCACGCTGGCGTACTCCACCGATAGCATTGCCATTGCTGGCAACATTGGTGACATTCTCCATCCTGGAAGTATCCAGCGGCAGAGATGATGTCTATAGCTTGCCATTATTAATACCACTGTCCGTCCTGGGAGCCTTCGGCGCTATGCATTTGCCCACGCCGGGTGCGCGTTTAATGCGGGTCGCATGTTGGCTGCTGTTCGGCACCACCGGCGCCTTTCTATGGTGTACCTGGTTCGCAACTTTGAATGGGCATCCAGCTTTCTTGCCGGCGTTTCTCGACCGCTGGTTACCTGACAACTCGCTTGCTATCCATGCAATGCCATTGATACTGGCCGTCTGTTATACAACAGCATGGCTGTGGATCGGACTGCGAACATCATTCGCGGGCGAACCAACGCTATTACATTGGGTCATGGGCACCGCGCTAGTATGGTGTCTGGTCATGACTTTGTGGTTGCCAGCATTGAATGCCTCCAAATCCTACGCCAGTGTCATGGCTGAAATGGCTAAGGCCTTTCCTTCGAATTACGACTGCGTTGCTACCTGGGGCGTAGGCGACTCGGAGCGTGGCATGCTTGCCTATTATGAAGATATCAACACACAACCTTTCTACACCATGACCAGTCAACCTGATTGCCAGTTGTTGCTGGTGGAAACACCACCAGGCAACCGCGATGACTTCACTGGCTGGCGACCCATTTGGAACGGTGCACGCCCACACGACACCAGCGAATATTTCTGGCTGCTGGAGCCAGTCAGACGGCCCCTGTACCACTCGCTTGCACACTGAACGGCAGGCTCGTATGTTGGCAGGTAACCTCAGCACACATCGCACACCTACGTATTTAGTAAATGATTAAGACCAGAGCATCCCAGGGAATCGCTGCCAAGCTCGAACAGCTGCGCGAGGAACACCATGACCTGGACATCGCCATCAGCCGCCTGGCCGAAGATAGCCATAGCAATGAGCTGCAGCTCAAGCGCCTCAAAAAGCGCAAACTGCTGATCAAGGATTACATTACCAAGCTCGAAAGCCTATTGATCCCGGACCTGAACGCATGATTGATCTGCATCTGCACTCGCGGGCCTCCGATGGCAGCCTCTCACCGACTGAGCTGATGCAGCTATGCGCGGCTCGCGGCGTGCAGTTGCTCGCGCTCACCGATCACGACTGCCTGGACGGGCTGTCGGAAGCTAATAGTGCAGCGCATACCGCCGGCATCCGCTTCGTGAACGGCGTGGAGATCTCAGTCACTTGGGAACAGAAGACGTTGCATATCATCGGTTTGAATATCGATACCCGGAATGCTGCTCTGATTACCGGATTGGCTCATCTGCAAACAGTGCGCGGCGGCCGCGCGCGTGAGATCGGCAGGCGTCTTGAATCTCGCAACATCCCGGGTGCCTTCGCGGGCGCACAGCAACTGGCCGGCAATGACAACGTGACGCGCACGCATTTTGCCCAGTGGTTGAGCGATAACGGTCATGCCGCAACGCCACAGAAGGCCTTTCAACGCTTGCTGGGGCACGGCAAACCTGGCTACGTGGCCACCAACTGGGCGAGCTTGGAGCAAAGCATCGGCTGGATCCATGCAGCCGGCGGCCAGGCGGTGCTGGCGCATCCGCTGCGCTACGGCATGACGCGCAATTGGCTGATGAAAGCGCTCACTGCCTTCAAGCAGGCAGGCGGCGATGGCATCGAGGTCATCTGCGGCGGCGGCAACCGCGATGAATGCGCCTCCGCTGCTCATTTCGCCGAGCGTTTCGAACTGGCAGCATCAGTGGGATCTGATTTCCACAATCCCTCCACGCCCTGGAACCAACCGGGTATAGGCACACCACTGCCGGAGAATCTCACGCCGGTGTGGGAATGCTTTTAAAAATATATGGGAATAAACGCGGAAGTTCTCAGTGCGATTAGTTAGATTGTGGAAGACGTTATTTCGCCTGCCAGGGTGAAAGCTCTAGCTTCCACGAATATCTTCACCAGGTCCACATCCAGTTTGCCGTTTTTGGCTTCATCTTCCAACACCGCAAAGGCCCGCTCCGTGGGCATGGATTTCTTGTATGGTCGGTCGGCGGCGGTGAGCGCATCGTAGATATCGGCCACCGTCATCAATCGCGAGGGGAACGGGATATCGCTCTGGGTACGGCCGCGTGGATAGCCGCTACCGTCGAGTTTCTCGTGATGTGCGCCGGCGATCTCAGGGATGGCCGCCAAGTCTGCGGGCCAGGGAATACGGCGCAGGAAGTTATAGGTATGCACCACGTGGGATTCGATCTCACGGCGTTCCTCGAGTGTGAGGCTGCCGCGCGGGATGGACAATACACGGTGCTCGTCATCGGTGAGTAGCGGGATATCCTGCTCCGAGAGCTTGTAGTTTTTCGCAGTCTTGAGCGCCTTACTGGGTGTATTTTTCTGCATATCCGGTTCATTGGCTTCCTGAATAGCCGCCCAGTAAGTGTCCAGCGCCGTCAGTTTGCTCTCCAATTCCTGCTCAATGCTCAGTAGTTCATCGCGGGAACTCATGCCACTGCGCAGCATCACCAGTTGCTGCGCCAACGCGCGGCGTTTGAGGCGTTCGATCTCCAGATTTATGCGTTCGCGGATTGCCTGGTAATGCTCGGGGGTGAGCTTATGGGCTTTCACCAACACGTGCTCGCGCACGCCGATCTTGCCGAAATCGTGCAGCAGCGCCGCGTAGCGTAGTTCGCGCAGTTGCCTGGGGCTAAAATTGATGCTGCGGAAGCGCGTGATGCCGGAACGCGGCAGGGCTTCGGCCAGACTGGTGGTCAGGCGTGCCACTCTGAAAGAATGGCCGCTGGTGGCGGTATCGCGCTGCTCGATGGCGGTCACGGAGGCCACTACGAAGCCTTCGAACATATCCTCGATGGCCAGCAGCAAGCGGTTGTTGTCGATGGCCACGGCCGCCTGACTGGCGAGGGAACGCAGCAACGGCAGAATATCGTCACTGAACGGCTGGGTTTCGCTGAGTGTGGTTTCCGGGCTAGTGAGTTTTTTTGAAGGATTACGCTTGCGGTTGATGAACTCGATGCCACCGATGATCTCTCCCTGTGGGATGCGCAAAGCCACCGCATACAGCGAGCTGGTGTGATAATCGAAACGCTGATCGAAGCTGCTATTGAAACGCCAAGGCATATCCACCGGCGGCGCATACGCGTCTGTCAAATTGATCTCCTCGCCGGTGACGGTCACGTAACCGGCGATGGATGTCTGATCCAGGGGCAAGCGTTGTTCCTCGAAAGAAAACTTCACGGATTCGTTCTGCGCCAGACGCACCACCAGTTCCGAGGAACCGTCCGGGTGTTTCTCGGTGAGGAAGATGGTGGCCGCATCGCAACCCGCGAGACGCCGCGCTTCCGTGAGGATAAGTTCCAGTAGCGCCTGATGGCTGCGTTCGCTGGAAAGCGCCACGCCCACGTCCGTGAGCTGGCGCACATGCTGGCGCTGGCGCGCCATGGCCCCCGCCAGTGCCAAGCTGCTGGCAATGGCGGCCGCCGGCCACTTTTTTGATATCTGCACATTGCCGGTTTGCGCAACGGAGTCGTCCACCACCAGCACCGCATCAGGAGCAACCGCTTGCCATTGGGCACGGGTGATTTCACCGCCCAAAAGATTCGCTGAGAGACACAGCACACCGCAGATCTTATTCTTCAAATCCGCAGGTTTCTTGACGGCGACGAACTGCAGATTAGCTTTTGCAATTGCCGCCAGCTGAGCACTGGAAAAATAATCGGCTTCGCCGGCGATGCAGACGACGCCGGGATTCTCATTATCATGCTGTGCGGTAGCTTTGGTCATGCCTGTTTAGAGGGCGCCGCTCGCTACACGTCCACGTGATGTGGTTTTAAGCAGATCCTCCACGGAGACCGTGGCCATCAACACATCATCCCGGGAGTCATCCTCCGGGCCATCCGTCTGCCAGTTTTGCACTGGTATTTGGCGTGCGCCCAGGTGGACGAAATCGAACAGCTTCGGATCGGCCAGATGTGAAGGCGTCACGTTCTGGAGCGCGGCGAAAATGGATCGGCTGCGGCCGGGATATTCTCGCTCCCATTCCGCTAACATTTCTTTCACCACCCGGCGCTGCAGATGCTCCTGGGAGCCGCACAGATCACACGGTATCAGCGGGAATTCCTGGATGGTGGCGTACTTGGCAATGTCGCGTTCCTCGCAATAGGCCAGCGGCCGAATCACCACGTGCCTGCCGTCATCGGATTGCAACTTGGGCGGCATGGTTTTCAACTGGCCGCCATAGAACAGGTTCAGGAAAAAGGTCTCGATGATGTCGCCGCGGTGATGGCCGAGGGCGATCTTGGTGATGCCGTTGTGCGCTGCATAACTGTAGAGCGCACCGCGCCGCAGCCGCGAACACAAGCTGCAGGTGGTCTTGCCTTCCGGTATCACGCGCTTGACCACGCTGTAGGTATCCTGCTCGAGGATGTGGAACGGCACGCCGATTTTCGTCAGATACGCGGGCAGCACTTGCTCCGGGAAACCGGGCTGCTTCTGATCCAGATTTACCGCCAGGATCTGGAACTCCACCGGCGCGCTCTGCCGCAGCTTCAAGAGGATATCCAGAAGCGTGTAGGAATCTTTGCCGCCCGAAAGGCACACCATCACCCGGTCGCCGGCCTCGATCATGTTGAAATCCTGGATGGCCTTGCCTACGTTACGGCGCAGGCGCTTCTCCAGCTTGTTGGTATTGACGGAACGTCTGTGAAGTGCGGTTTGCATGAACAGATTCTGGATGGTTAACGCGGATGCGTATCATTCTAACGGTAAAACCCTGTGTCTTTCAGCTAGTTAGCCATGCTTATGTAATAAATACAGCGATCGCACGGTCCCAGAGTTACATTCAGGAGCTTTAATAATTATGGAAATATCCCGTTGGGCCGCGTTTATCTCAGTCGCGGCGCTTGCATTGCCAATAACCGCCGGCGCTGCCTCGCAGACCATCAGCAGTGGCTTAACGCGCGTAAGCCTGCTGGAGCTTTATACCTCCGAAGGTTGCAGCAGCTGCCCACCGGCCGATGCATGGCTCTCCAACCTCACCCAGGATCCGCGATTGTGGACACAACTGGTGCCGGTGGCTTTGCACGTGGATTACTGGGACGACCTGGGTTGGAGCGACCCATTCGACAAGCGTCTATACAGCGAACGCCAGCAACACATAGCAGACCGCGCGGGCGATGGCGTGATCTATACGCCCGAATTCGTGCTGGATGGTAAACCACAGGCCAATTGGTACAACCTCGGGCGCATTCGTTTGCCTGATGCTACCGATGCAGGACGTCTGAAACTCATCGTCGACGGCGCACGCCTCACCGCCAGTTTCATTCCGGTAAGCTCTAATCACAAATACCTGGAATTACATGTGGCAATCCTGGCGTTCGGTGTTAATACAAAAGTGGCTGCCGGTGAAAATGTCGGCCGCACACTGCGCCAGGATTTTCTGGTAATCGGTTACAGCAAACAGCTGCTTGCGAAAAGCGCTTCGGGGTTCTCGTCTACAACGCAGTTGCCGCCAAGCATCAAAGTGCAGGCTACACGCTACGCGCTGGCGGCCTGGATATCGCAGCCGGGCGACCCTGCTCCCATGCAAAGCACGGGTGAGTGGCTGGAAACAAGCCCAATCACCCGACCTTAAGGGCTTCCGAGCTTGCGCCATTCGAGCACATACTTAAACGACTACTCTCGGCCAATAATCTGCCGTATGTGGCTAGTTCCATTCGGCTCCCTCCAGCGTTGCGCTGATGTAGCACTTCACAATTGAATCCGCCAGCCTCGAAAAACGCTAGGATTCAAACACCGAGCAAGGTCTTTTTCTCTTCCTCCATGCATCGCAATTTGCAGATGAAACTATCGTGCTACGTTTTACTTCCTCCCAATTTTCAGAATATTGCCATAAAATAAATCTTTGCCGGTTTTGGTTTTCATCCACAACTCTGAAAGGCTGGTGTCAAGTGGATCAAAATGGCGAACAGCCATCCTTTCGAGCATTTTCAAAGTCAGTTTTGGAGAATAAGTATTGACAATCAAGAAACCACTTTTGCTCAATAGTCTTGAAGCTGCCCCCAAAAGTTCCGGTAATTTGTCTTCTAAAATCCATCTTTCGCCTTTCGCACCTAAGCCAAAAGCAGGAGGATCCATGATGATCCCGTCATACTGCTTCCCCCTTTTGACTTCGCGCTGCGCAAATTTTAAAGCATCGTCTAAAACCCATTTTATTCCGGATAAGTTACTGGATAACATGTTTTCTTTTGCCCAGGCGATCACTTGTTTGACAGCGTCAACGTGAAATACCTCGGCGCCTTGTTTATTCGCAACAATGGAAGCTGCGCCAGTATAGGCAAAAAGATTAAGAAATTTATGCTCGTTTTTGATTCTTTCCTGGATATATTTCCAATTAGAAGATTGTTCAGGAAAAAGTCCAACGTGTTTGTATTTGGTCAGTTCTAACTTGAATTGCAAACCTTCAAATTTAATGCCCCATGGACGTGGAGCATTTTCATACTTTTGAAGATTTATCCAAGCGCCTTCAAATTTTGAATTTTCCACAAATTCCCAATTTGCCATTTCGTTCCACTTGGCGAAAGGCATTGCGGGTTCAAAATAAGCTTGCAAATCGGGGCGAATCAATATTGATCTGCCAAAACGTTCAAGTTTTTTCCCACCGCCTGCATCGATCAACTCATAATCTTCCCAAGGGAAGGAATATTGTTTTTCTGTCAGCATTTTATTCGTTTCTCGGAGTCGAAAGAGCAGTCAGATTGGGCTTCCTAAATGAGCATAATGGGTCGCATGCCATCGTTCGAGTGCGCTTGCAGCACCCCATAATCATTCCAGTAATCATAACTAGAGCGCTTTCAGATTACGCACCAACACAGGCAACCTCCAGTGTCTGCGTCCGTCATTTAGCGGTGGCGGTTTTGCTTGCACTTATCGCCACGGCGCGAACTAATACCTCATTATCGGGTGGCGAAAAATGCGTCAGACGGCACCCACATCATTGGCAACCTAGCGGATGAGCTTCCTTCTCATCGGAGGCAAAGTCATCGCCCGGCCGGTTAGCGCACACCAGCACGAGATTCAATCTGCCGAGCCATGTATAGCCGATTCCGTCATCTATGCTAGTCTATGCTGAAATTCCCTGTAATCAGAGTCCACGTTAAAGGAGTCCCATCATGCTAAGAAAGATTGCGATTCTGCTGACCGTGTTTGCCGGTCTCGCGTTTTCAGCCAGTGTCTTCGCCAAGGCCAAACCCGCGCCATTCCCCCTGATCCAGGGATATGGAACGGTAAAGCCGATGCCGGCGACTTCGCCGCAACCCAGCAAGTACAAGGTCTACAAGGCAGTCTTTGACCTGGGCGAGGGTGGCGATGCGGGCAAAGTCGACGCTGGTCTTGATGCAGTCGCACAGGCTGTCAACGCGTTCGCCTCCGCCGGGGTCCCGAAGAGCAACCTCAAGTTCGTTGTCGTTATCCACGGTGATGCCACGCCCATCGTGCTATCTGATGGCAGCTACAAGACTCGCTTTCATGTCGCCAACCCGAATACGGACCTTATCAACAAGCTCAACGCCGTGGGCGTACAGCTGATGGTGGATAGCCAGTCACTGATAGAGCACAAGATCGAAGGTGCCGAGGTGAATTCGAATGTCAATGAGACCTTGTCGGCCCCGAGCACTTTGGTCATCTATCAAATGAGTAAATATCAACTTTACGTGCCGTGATCTATCTGCAGGTAAGTGCTGCATTCAAGCGGCGTTACCTGTGACATGGTATCGATAACAGTTGATGATTGATCTTCACGCCCCATGGATTTAAATCCATGGGGCGTTTTGATCTGACCACTCAAAAACCTTGTTTACTTTTTTTCTGCCAATCCAGCCTTTGAGATCATGCGCCGACCCAGGTTGATTCGAGTGTCTGCGCCCGGCGTTTGGCGGCGGCCGGTTTGATCGTACCGCGCGCCACGGCACGCACAAACTCCTCGTTATCACGCGCCCGCAGGATGCGCCAGGCAGCACCGATATCGCGAACCACGCGGGTGAGGAGCTTCTTTTCGTCACTCGCATAATGCTCACCAGGCCGATTCGCCAACACCAGCACGCCGCGCAACCGGCCCAGCACAGTGATGGGTATCACGCAGCCGTCCTTGCCGAGACTGCTGGTGAAATCCGACAGCTCCATGGCTTTGCGCTCAGCGCGTGCAGCCACTACCGCGGGATCGTCGTTGTCCAGATGCTGCGGGTAGGTGATATCGCCCGACTGGCGTACACGCGCGTAACCCTGCTCGGTGATTTCGTAAAATGCCAGCGCCGGGCTGCGTGTATGCCGGCGCAATTCTGCAACCGCCATATCCAGCAGCCGTTGGACATTTTCTATGTGGCCAGCATGCCGTGCGAAGCTCCGGAGGGCTTTCTCCGCCAGGTATTTCTTGCGGAAAAACACCCGTTCCACCAGCCTGTCCATATAGATGCGCACCTTGCCGAGCACGATGCCGAGGGCCAGCGGCACCACTACTTGCAGCAATAGGCTCGCGCCCTCACCGAGGGTGGCACGCAGCGCCAGGCTGTTGGCGGCCGCAATCACACCCACCACCAGCGTAGTGGTGGCGCCATACACCAGAGTCTTGTCGATGATCACGCTCACGTCCACCATCCGGTGGCGGAGGATGGCGTACAGGAATCCGGATATCCCCAGACTTACGCCTGCAGAATTCAGCGCCAGCGTGCCCACGTAACCCAACACGCTGATGTCACGTGCAAGCACACCCACGAAGAACGGCACCAGGCTCCACAGCATCCATTGGATGCGGATCTTTTGTACTCCACTCGCCCGGTACACTGCGAAAAAGAGCGCGGCCGCGGTCACCATATAAGGTGCTGCGATCAGCCAGGTGAGCGCCGGATCAATCCATGCCGCCGATCCGTGGTATACCAGCAGCCAGGCACCGCCCAGTACCACTGTGAGACCCGCAAGCAAGGTCAAGGCTAGAGCAATCCTGAGAGTGGTGCGGATAGTTGCGGACAGGGCATTACCGGCCAGAGACTCTGCAACCCCATACAGTGCAAACCGGCCCACGAAGAAAAACAGGTACTCGACGAGGTTGGCTTCATAGAGAGCGAAACCAGAAAAAGGCATCCGAATCAAGGTTCCTCCGATGAGATACGCAATGCCCCACAAAACCAGGAAGCGCGCAGCACGGTCCCGGCCCTTCCACAATGCCAACATGGTCACGATCGCGAGCACAATTTCCATATAGAGCCAAATCCAAGTGATAGACAGTCGTGTTGCTGGAGTGAGCAACTGGATCCCGGTAGTGACCGGCACCATCGTAATGTTTGTGCCGTGGCGGATTGCAAACTGGTAGGTGACTCCGCGGGCCATGCTGGAATCCTGGGCGCCGCCCGCGAACAGTGCGGCGCGCGCCGACTGATCAAGCGAGGGGATGTCGATACGGTCACCGGCCCGCAAGCCTTCCGGTAGTGGAGATCCGCTGAGCGGTTCGACGACTGCTGTGTGCGCATCCACGAAGCGCGGAGTGAATGGCAGGCTACCGAGATGGAAAGCGCCATATCCATTGAAAGCGAGTATTGCGATGCTGCCGAGGGTGACCGATATAAGCACTGCACGATAACGAATCATGATTTACGCTCCCGTAAATAATCTTGTTTAAAAGCCGCGAAACCTGTTCCCCAAACAGTCTAGTTTAACGCCCGGTCTGCGGTGATTTGCACATCTGCTTATGATCATTAATGTCTATTATCGACTACCCCCGAATGATGCCGTCAAAGATAGTTCATCACATATCGATAGCTACAATGCGGACTTGACCTATACGCCCGCAGGCAAATAACAAACGATCTGAATATCGATTTCAGGCGGCCCACACCAGGGCCGCCTTTTTATTTATTTCTATTCTTTATGCTCTAGATGCTGCCGGAGTATAGTTATACCCGAGCCCGCATTTGGGTTGCAAGCACACGCAACCTCACGTTGCCGTTCATTGCAGACTTCAGTCGAATGGAGCACACACCATGAAACCAATCAAGATCATCGGAATATTGTTAATCATCGCTGGAACGTTGGGGTTGGTATATCGCGGATTCAATTATACAAAATCCAGCCACGAGGCCCTGATCGGACCGGTACAGTTATCGGTGAAAAATGAAGGGCATGTGGATGTGCCCATGTGGGCGGGTATTGGCGCGATCGTCTTGGGTAGTGTGCTGCTGCTGTTGCCGGGTCGCAAGCGATAACCCGCAGAATCGCACTTTCGCACGCTGTTCAAAATTGCTTTCAGCAGAACTTCGACTTAGTATCTGGTAAAGCCTGATCGTCAGTCATGCTGACAAACCGCATCTTATGAACCATACAGGACGTTTGAAAGTTCACGATGCCCGTCAATCCCCGTAACCCCAGAAAGATCCTCGTCGTCCACGGCGTCGAGACCGGAACAGATGCCGACCAGCATCAGGACTTGCTGATTCATGATTTGGTCGCTGATCGTCTCGGCGATCTCGATATCTCATTCTCTGCCGAACTTTACCGTTATGAAGATATCAACGATCAAGCGCTGGCGAAATACAAACTGCTGATCGACCTGATCATCAAAACCCCAGTGGGTGCAGCGCTGGCGAATACGGCGATCGATCTGGTTGGCGACGTGGTCATCGCCCTGGTCGATACCGGCCCGGCGCATGAGATCCGTGAAGGTTTGCGCACCCGCATCGAAACCGAATTTGCGGCCGGCAATCCGCTGTATCTGGTCGCCCACAGCCTCGGCTCAATCTATGCCTTCGATGTGGTCAACCAATTGATGGCGCAACCCAGCTACTTCGATCGCCATGACCGCACCACTTGGCCGGTGCAAGGCCTCATGACACTCGGCTCGCCCATCGGTCTCCCCATGTTCCGCAAACCGCGGCCATCGGTGACCGTGCTCGGTAACATCGGAAATTATTTCCGCTGGCGCAATTACTGGGATCGTACTGATCCGGTGGTCTCCGGCAGCTTCTATGGCAAACCGCTCGAGACCTATGTGCGCGCGGAGAGTTATATCTCTGCCAGTACCGGTCGCGGCTGGACCATCAGGGACCGCAGCGTGGATACCGGCAAGCAGTGGTTGTTGGCACATACCGCCTACTGGACGCTGCCGATAGTCGGCGATGATCTGGTGGACATGATTTCCAGTTGACAAACAGGAGGGCAAAAATGTGAATTGGAAAACCGTATGTGTGGGCATAGTGCTGCTGCTGGCAGGTTGCGCGACCACCACCATATATACAAGTCATTTTGAAGCCCAGAACTCCGCCGGGCAGAACCGGGAGTTCGTGCTCTACTGGAACACCACGACTTCGGTATTCAGCGGCACCAAAGCCTCGCCCGTCACATTACTGACCCAATGCAGTTCACGCACCATCGAGTACGAGGAGCGGCCAGTTGCCGGCCAAAGCGCAACCCAAATCGTGTTTCGTGGTGAACCAGGCTTCGATACGTCGGCAGATTCTACGGAACTACCACCCTCAGGAGTCTGTGGACGCGTGTTATCGGCGGATCGCCTCCAGAATCTCAGTGGCCCGCGAATCCAGTTCACGGTGAGCTGCAATCCTGTGAGTGGTGATCCATTTACCGTCCAGGACAACAACTACCTTCAGGCTCGTGACATTCCCTATATCGTTGACATTACGGCTATGAAAACCAAGGATCTCACAACCGACACGCCACACCGTCCGAGCTGCACGGTCCACAACTGACTTCAGAAACTATAAATCCCTCAGCTGCGCTTTTTTCCTCTCACAGAGGTCTTGCCGAGCGTAAAGATCTTGCCGACCCGCGCATCCTTGCGCATCGCCTTGGAATCCATCATGGTGCTCGCCAGCTGGTAACCCAGCTCGCGGTAGGCTTCGAACTGCTTCTCATCGAAGAACTGATCCGCGGTCGGTTCGTCAGGGAATGCAGGATGCGCAAGCCGGTACCCATAGAGGTCGGCCGGCAGGCCGTGTGGGAAGCTGGTTTTTAAATAGATGAGCGTGCCTTCAGTGTCATCGGGGTAGTGGATGGTGGCGCGCACGTAGCCGCGCTCCGAGAAACGCGCGCGCACCACATCCGCTTCCTGCCCCACACCCACGCTATCGTCGCGCTTATTCCGGGGTACTAACGGCTGCAAGCTTTCACTGTTGAGATCGATGGCGACCCCGAAATCGGTGCGCACTTTCTCCAAGGCGTTGGCAAGATCATCGAAGGAGAAGTCGGGATCTGCAGCGCCGTCGCATACCAGAATCACACGGCAGCGGCGGCGGATGAGTTCGTAGAACGCCAGGTTCTCGAAATGCCCACCATCCGAGAGCATCAGGAAATCGCTGCGCTCATTGAGTTTCTGCAGAGAGATCAGATCCCAGATCCCCGGCTTCAGGAAATTGGGGATCGGTGAGCGCAACACCGCCTTCCAACGCGCCTGCCCCGGATATTGGAGAGTGGGCTTCCGCGCCCAGTAACCCATGCTGATATTAAGCAGCGCCATAAGGAACGACAGTGCCTGTCCGCGCGTGTCCCCTTGCCCGCCCACACCGGTGTGCGGGTTGGCGGCCGCACCCGAGATGGCCATGGCGGTGGCCAGTGTCATGCGCCCACCCATCCAGTCCGCGGTACGCGCCCAGCCGGTGGCATTGCTGCCGCAGTATCCGGGCGTGAGGATGAAATTGTCGCCGCCACGTCCGCGAAACTTGGGGATCTCGGACTCCACCAATACCAGGTTGGTATTGATGATGTGGTAAGGGCCACGCGGATTCTTGCTATCCAAAAACTCGGACAGGTGCGCGGAGTTGGCCTCCACTGCCGGACCGGTGGGGCTGTCCTCGTTGCCGGTGATGATCTTCGGTGAAGGCATGAAGGCTTCCATCAAGCGGTCGCGGTAATAGCGGTGGATGGAGATGTAGTTGAGATTGGCGAGATAGCCGACGATCAGCGATACCACCGCGAGCGCGGCGATCACCAACCAATTCCGCACCGGCCAGCCTATGAGTAGTACGTGCGGATTCGATAACAAATAGTCCGCGCTCTGGTAACCGAGCAACAGTAACCCATACCCCAGCAGCACCGCTCCCACTCCCACTAGCAGACCGCGCGGCACCCGTTGCGTCTTGATAAATGCGCCGACCCCGGACGCCACTCCCAGAGCAGTGGATATGCCCGCTATGAGCGTGCCGCCGCCGGAGGTCGCGAACCCAAACCAATGATCGAGCACGCGGGTGACAAACGGTAATGTGATGACCACCGCGAGTGCACACACCGCTATCAGCATTCGCCCGGCCCAGATTTCATAATGGCGACGTATCCAATACCAGAAGGCACTGCGTCGCGCGTCGCCGGGTGGTTCCGAACGCCAGGTGCCGATCGAGTAACCGATGCTGGCAAGCAGCAGTAGTGCAGTACCACCCGCGGCCAGCACCACCAGTAGCGAAAAATCGCCAAGTGCTCCAAGCGCTGTTCCCTGTGGGAACACATTCGCGCTCAGCCATAACAGCGCCAACATTATGATCACCAACATTGGGAAATACACCAGCAGGCTCAGGAACGTACCGCGTAGCACCACCGCCACGAACGAGGCGATGTCGATACCGTCGCCGGGGGTCAGGTAGCCGGCGTGCTGGCGCAGCCAGCGCAACACGCTGCTCTTGTCCCGATCACCGCCTGCGAGCAATTTGCCGGCGACCTCACGGTTGTGGCGGCGGGTGCCGAAAGGGAAATCCTCAGGGCCGAGACCGCAGTCGGTCTTGTGTAGAAACCAGGTGAGCGCGGAGCCGATGTAGCCGCCGCCCGAAACGGTAGAGAGGTAGTCGAACTTCTCGAGCCAGCCGCGACGCGCAAGCGCCTGTAAAACGCCGAGTGCAAAAGTGGACGAGCGTATACCGCCTCCGGAGATAGCGAGGCCGGTGAGATTGTCCGGCTCCTCGCCTGGAGCGGGCTGCGGTTCACCGCGGCGTTTTGCAACGTAGGCGTGTTCCCAGTCAACCACGCCCGCAGCGCCCGCATAAATATTGTCTTTGATGTCGAAACCAACATAGCTTTGTTGATTGTCGTGGTTCGCGTCCGGTGCCAGTTTCATGCACTGCTCCTTAAATATGTGCCGCCAAAGTGAAAAGCGTTCGGCTCAATTCGCCTAGCGTGCAACGGCTTAAATATAGCAGTCGTACTGCAGATCAACCAGCTAGATAATTGATTGAGGTCTATATTTTATAGTTCGATGGACAACCAGCAGTCGTCACCTTTACATGCATGATGGGTGATCTCGGGGGAGTCGATCATGTTATGTTCATAACCCTGGTGGCATCATTATCCGGGCAAAATTGATGATGAGTGGCTGCTTACGGCTGCCAATAGCAGACATTGAGAGATATAAATATCGCAACTTATGAATTATTAATATGACTATACAAAACGATATAAAAGACAAAAAAATCCGTACTGTTAGATTTAAGTTGATTCTGGCAGTTGTTACAGCCCTGCTTGTAACAGTTGTGATGCTGTTCCTGGCCTGGGATCGCACTGCGAATCCGCAGTCACTTTGGCCAAAAGTCATTTGGCTTTTATTAATACTGTTTGCTGTAGTGGGAGGAATAAGAGGCTTGAAACGAAAAGCCGATAAATCATCGAAGAATACTAACAACAACAATAAATGGACTTAGCTCTCTGTTTTTTTAACTCTGAGTGTTTAGCCTAAGCGGCTGCTTTGGGTCGAGAACAGAAGTCGAAGCGTAGAATCAAGGATGTCAGGTGTTAAATGCTGGATCCGGCCCAGACTGTGTGAAAACGTTGTGGAAGTCTTCGGGGCAAAGAGTCCAGGGATTCAGCCAGCGTTCCGCGGCTGTTAGTAACTCATGGTTCGTTGCGAATCTGCTCGTTATTCCCGGCTTTCGACCCCCGCTACAGCGGTTGGGCGCAACGGCGGCAAGCCGGGCCGCGGCTCGGAGAACAAGCAGGCGTTCCTGATCGCGGTGCAGACCGACGCGGCGCTCGAACACCCAACCTACGCGGTCATCGAACCGGTGCGCAGCTTCGACAACGACAGCATCAAGGACTGGCAGGCGCGCCATCTGGCGCCCGACGCAGAGGTCTACAGCGACGGCTTGTTCTGCTTCCGTCGCTTCGCCGATGCCGGGCACGCGCACACGGTGCTGGAGACCGGCGGCGGTCGCGCCGCCTGCGAAGCCACGGGTGCACGCTGGGTCAACGTGCTACTGAGCAACGTCAAGCGCGCCATCAGCGGCAGCTATCACGCGATCCGGCAGGGCAAGTACGCGCGCCTCTACCTGGCCGAAGCGGCCTACCGTTTCAACCGCCGATTTGACCTGCGTGCGATGCTGCCGCGACTGGCGCGGGCGATGATGCTCTGCAAGCCTCATCCCTAGCCGGTTCTGCGCATGGCGAGCAATTTTCATGGCTGAGGATCAGGGCGAATCAGGAGATGTGTTGTTTGACGAACGCCTCCCATGTTTTTCCGGATACAGCCTGAATCAACTGACCCGCTGCGACGTACAAGACGTTGTCGTAGGCATAACCGCTGCGAAAGCTGGTCGCCGGCTTCAAGTACCGCAGCGAACGAACGAACTCGGCTCGGGTTCGATTGGTCGTCGGCACGAACATCAGATCGCCCTCGCCCAAACCCAAGCCGCTGCGATGGGTGAGCAGATCGATGATCGTCATCTCATGCGAAGCGTAGGCATCGTACATCTGGAACCCGGGCAGTCGATCCGCCACGTGGTCGTGCCAATGGAGCTTGCCATCATCAACCAGGATAGCTAGCGACACTGACGTAAAAGCCTTGGTATTGGAGCCGATCGGGAATGTCGTGTGCGCATCGACGCGGCCCGGCATGCCGAGCTCGCGCACACCGTATGCCCGTGTGATGATCTGATCGCCTTGGGCGATCGTGACGGCCATGCCGGGCGCGCCGAAAGTCCGCATCGCGCGCGCTGCGTACGCATCGAGATCGTGCGGAGGCGCCGCGAATGCGGTCAAGGCGCATGCACAAAGCATCCACCCCAGCCCGATCCCAAGCATGGGGTGGCGCCCACTGCAGCGCTTCATTTCAGTACCTGAGACTGAAATTTGCCAAGCCATAAGCGTAGATGAACCAAAGTCCGTAGAGCGCACAGAGACCGAGTGCGGACTCGCCGACGCGCACCAGCCAACCGCCAGGGCCATGCACGGCGCGCCGCACCGCTTCGACCAGTATCGCCAGCGCACCTAGGGCCGCGAACACACCCAGAACGTAGAGAGCAATCAGCAGCCCATCGAGCTTGACGTCGGTTGTGGCAATGATGTAGTCGAACAAACCAACCCAGCCAAGCAGCATCAGCAGCAGCAGGGTCACACCCAGGCGTGAAGCAAGCCGCCAACGGTATTGACTGCGCGTAAACGTCAACGCGGTACGGTAATGCCGGCGCGTCGCCCATCCGCCAAACCAGATGACAAGAGCTAGCACCAGCGTCACAACGAACAGCGAACCCCACAGCTTCACCATCCCGAAGCTCTTCAATCCGTGTACCGGCTGGAAGACCTCGACCGGAAGAAAGTCATCAGAAATCCAGTAGCGGATGTGGCCATCTTTGGCAGTCACGAATTTCGTATGCGTCTGGCCACCGACTTCGCGATAGGTCAGCGGCCCCACTTCCCGCCAGGTCAGCGGCGTGCCACTCAAATCCTTCAGCGCATCAATGTTGATGGTGCCGTTGGGGTTAGCGGTCACCCGGGTCTGTGTGAGCAATAACAGTCGCAGCCCAGTCTCGATCCGACGGCTCTCCTCATACCAACCCGCCACGCGTGCCGCGTCAACTTTGGGATTGGCTACCGTGGCCTCTTGCGGCGGTGTATAAGGGTAATAGCGATCGAGAAAGGCGCGAAACAGCGCCGTACGAACCTGCTCGACTTCACCTGCCTTGCCTGCGCTGTTGAACGACATGAAAATGCCGACATGCTGGTCGAGCAACAGATGCATATCACTGTGGAAGGCGTTGGTGTCGCCTGCATGGCCGATGATGCGCTGGTCATTGCGGTTTTCCTGATAGAAACCTAAATCGAAACCGTTGACACCTGGAGCCATGCGCGACTGCGGCGAATGCATCAGCGCAATCATCGCCGGCGACAAGACCGAAGCCCCCTTGTACTGCCCGTTCTGCAGCTGCGCGATCATGAAGTGCGCCATGTCGGTGCCGCTCGAGGTCAGCGCCCCAGCAGGCCCAATCTCGATGGCTTCGAACGGAATGGTCTGCTTGTTGGAGGCGGACTTGTAGCCGATCGATATATGGTCTGCCAGTGAAGCCGGCAGCGGTTGATCGAACGTTGAATGGGTCATGCCGAGCGGCTTGAATATGTGATCAGCAACGTATTGATTGAATGGCTCGCCGGACACGCGCTGTACGATATAACCGGCCAGCGTCGCACCGTAATTTGAATAGGCGACAATCTTCCCCGGAGGAAAAATCCGAGCCGGGATGTTCTTCTTCAGGTAGTCGCCTAACGGGAACAGCTGGCTTGTGTTCTGAAAAAAAACATCGGAGATTGAATCTTCGAAGCCTGCCGTATGCGTCATCAGATCACGCATGGTGATCGGCTTGCCGAATTTGTCCGGGATCTTGAAGTCCAGGTAATCATTGACGTTGCGATCCAGATCGATCTTGCCATCGCCGACCAATTGCATCACCGCGGTCCAGGTCAACGTCTTGGATATCGAGCCTGGGCGGAACAGCGTCTGGTCGGGGATCACCGGCTCGTGTTTCGCGACATCGGCATAGCCGTAGCCTTGTGCGAACAGGATATGGCCGTCCTTGACCACCACCAAGACACCGCCGGCGATGTTGCCACGTTGGATGGCATATGGGACAAGGCCATCGAAGAAGCTCTGCAAGTCTTGCGCAGTCAATGGCGGAGCGGCCGCCGTTGACGTCGAGATCGCGCCGGGGACTGCGGCACTTGTCGCCGATGAAGTCGATACTGACGACATCGCGTTCGTAACTGGCTTCGGTTTCTGCACGGCACCCTGACCGGGAGCGCTTGCAGCAAGTGCCGCGCTGGTCCACATGAGCAAAGCGGCCGCTGTCGCAATCATTCGAGGAAACATGTCATCTCCTTGGAACACTTGAGTCGCAGAGTAAACCTACGCCGCGGCACCCCACACTGCATCGGAGCACCAGATGTCACCGTTCAAATAGTCCGCAGAAGGCTTGCGATCGCGCGCCAGAAAAAGCGGCGCGTCCAGATCCACGATATCACACAGTTGCTCGAGCACGAAGGCCGGCGCCATGGCCAGCGAAGTCGCATTCATGCAACCAACCATGGCCCGAAGGCCGTGCCGGCGCGCTTCTTGCGCCATCAGCAGGCCCTCCGTGAGGCCGCCACACTTGTCCAACTTGATATGAGCTTTCTTACCGATCTGACACTTGAGACTTACAGGTCGATGATTACCTTTAGCAAGGAGGTATTTAAGGCTCTATTCCTAATTAATGGTGGCGCAATCGTCGCGCTACTCGGATATTTGGGCCAAAAAACGCCGCTGCCTCACTGCATTAGCTCTTTCGTCTGGTTATCTTTAGTTGCACTAACCATAGGTCTTATATTTGCAGTAGTCTGTTATAGCTTCGCGTATCTTACCCAGTTCACTCTTTATAACGAGTCAATTGATAGCATGCATAGCGGACCCAGTGGAACCGAAGGCTCTGTGGGCACCTTGCACATGATTTATTTTTGGCGTGCGGTTATTTCGGCAGCCGTGAGCATAGCTCTTTTTTTACTGGGGGCCTTCTTAGGAATTGCAGCGATAGTGAATGCGTGAAGGGGTTATATAGTATCTCTATCTTCCAATCTGTTGCCCGAATGGATGTTCGCTTTGGGTTGAGAACAGAAGTCGAAGGAATACAATTAAGGATGTCAGACATTAAATGGTGCTTCCGGCCAATAGCAGACATTGAAAGTTGACGACAATTACAAACAAGGGCTTATACACAAGCTGATGTTATGAAAATGAAATCGATCACAACCTTTATTATGTTGGTTTCTCTGCTCAGTATGTTCTCTGGATGCACTGGCAAAGGCCCATTTCTCATGGTGCAGTTGTGTTTGCATGATCAGAAAAATGTTTTGCTTTTTAAGGACACGATGAAGTCACTTTCAGAATCAGAAGGTATGGAATATGGAGACAATAGTGCAGCTACTGAGAAAGAGCTTATTGCAACAAAGCTCAAGCAGAGCTACCCATTCATCAATATCGCTGGTACACGCGCGGATGGCGTTGGGTGGGGTGCCGGTAACCTAGGATTGTCTGCGTACGAGGTCGCAGTGGGATTTTCTGATGGATCGAATCCTGCTGAAGCGCATCGATTCGCGGGTATGGTGATTGGTAAACTAAAGGAGCGGTGGCATGTTTATTATGTCCCACCGGGTCAGGGCGCTTTCCCGCTGAAGCATTGCACGAGTAAAAAGTAAAAATGAAACTCGGGCGTCCCCTTTGGGTCGGGAGCGGGATAACAAGGGATTGAATCGCTGGTATGCTATTTAAAATGCAGCATCCGGCAAAAAGCAGTCCAGCAAATACCGAAGCCGCTGCGAGGAACCATAGCGGCTTTTCACTTGTTATTCGCAACGTTATAAACTGCTATAATCAACTCGCTGAAGTTGCTATTAGGTGAAAACCGTGGCTAAAGATGCTGCCCCCCTCAAAGATGATATTGAAGCTTATGAGGCGAAGAAAACTGAGTTGGAAAAAGACCATCTTGGAGAATGGACAGTTTTCCACGGTAAAATACTAATTGATATCTATCCCGATTTCGAAACGGCAGCGAAAGATGCTGTTGCCAAATATGGGCGCGGACCGTTCCTAATCAGGCAAGTTGGCGCACCGCCTGTAGTTCTTCCCGCTTCTGTGATGTACAGGGTTACTTGAGTAATGCCGCGGGCTAAATGCGGATTTAATGATAGTCCGCCCAATGCTGCGCCCCAATTATCAGGGCGCGATCTTTTAGTTTCGGTTGGTCCTACGCTTCTTGTAGATATCGGATTTGACAGTAAATTCGATCCCGCTGCCACACCTCTGAAAACACCAAGCGCTTCAATTCAAGGCGTGCACGCCTTGGTTGATACTGGTGCTTCAGAATCCTGTATTGATAGAGATTTGGCGGATCAATTAAAACTTCCAATAATTGACCGGCGCAAGATAGCTGGTGTTGGTGGCGCACACGAAGTAAACATGTATCTAGCGCAGATACATGTACCTTCTTTGACATTTACGCTATATGGCGCATTTGCTGGCGTTGGTCTTGCTGATGGTGGTCAGCCACACAAAGCCCTTATAGGGCGCACATTTTTAATGAGATTTACAATGATTTATACCGGGTCGACTGGAGACGTCGAACTATATTCGTAAATAGTCTTTAATAATCGAAACACAAGAACGGTGATTATTCGGGTCTAATCTGAAGGACCGCTTCGGGTCGAAAGCGGACCTTACCAAACTCAGCTCTTCCCTCCCGGCTTCGCATTCCCCGCCTGAGATAACAGCGAGCCCACCATCGCGGAAAGATCGCCCATGTTCGCCGGTACCACGGTCACTGTGGAATTCT
>Ga0307373_10001707_pt1 | contig 40905 bp, 42 predicted proteins | sample OX2MG_FD_202534 | JGI IMG/M metagenome (GOLD analysis project Ga0307373, IMG submission 202534) | Soil microbial communities from Risofladan, Vaasa, Finland - OX-2 | ecosystem: Environmental > Terrestrial > Soil > Coastal area > Acid sulfate soil | place: Finland: Risofladan, Vaasa | collected...
CATCTACGAGGTGCCTCTCTGCGAGGGTTGTTGGACTCTTCGACAAGCCCATTTTCCCTTGCAGGGCAGGCACTTTCGGCTTCTCAACCCCCGTGTCGCGCGACTTCCCGTGAAAGATCGAGGCTAGGCGGCGCCCAGGGTCGAGTGCATCTCCCAGACCAGCAGCTCGGCCGGTTCGATGGCCCGGACCCGGTGGCCGCCGGTGGCGGTGAATCGCACCGCGTCGCCCGCGGTCAGCGACCCCACGTTCTCCAGCTCAACGGCCCCGCGCGCCACGAACAGATGGACGAATGGCGCGTCGGGAAGCCCCAGCGCGTCACCGACGTTCATCCGCGCGGCATGCAGCGTGGCGTCCTTGTTGCCGATCCGGATCGCCGAGTCCGCGGCATGACGCGCCATGCCGGACGCAACCGGTACCAACCCCCGGCGCAGCAGCGCGTCGTCGATCTCCAGCTGCTCGTACCCCGGGGTGACGCCGCTGCGATCCGGCACCACCCACATCTGAACGAAATGCACGGGCTCGCTGTGGGGTGGCCCGCCGGCCAACAGCCAGGAGTCGTTCTTCTCCGAATGCAGGATCCCACGGCCGGCGCTCATGCGCTGCGCGAGTCCCGGGTAGATGACGCCGGCGTGGCCGGTGGAGTCCTGGTGGACGAGTGAACCCTGGAGCACCCAGGTGACGATCTCCATGTCCCGATGCGGGTGGGTCTCGAAACCGGTGCCAGGGGTCACGATGTCGTCGTTGTTCACCAGCAGCAGCCCGTGATGGGTATTGGCCGGGTCGTAGTGCCGGGAGAACGAGAACGAGTGCTTCGAGTCCAGCCAGGCCAGCTGCGTCTGGAACCGCTCGTCGTGGCGGCGGACGTCCACCGCGGGGGGACCCGGCATCGGCTCGGTCATCGACACTCCTCTGCGGGAATCGGCTGGGGTCAGTCCCGGTCCGGCCCGCGGCTCGGCTGGCGTCGCCCCGGTCCTTCCCGACGGCGCCCCCAGGCCGTCACCATCGGCGACGTGGCGAGGTCGAGTCTGCCACTGGCGACGTTGGAAAGATGCCGGTCCATGTCCTCGGCGGTCGCCCATCCCCGGGCCAGCAGCGCATCGCGGATCTGCTGAATGGTGGAGGCCTCCAACGCGTTCCTCCGTCGGTGGTCATCCGCCCCATCATGGCGCCCCGCGCCGTCGCCGGCGACGGGCAGATCCGACCCGCGAGCTGCGGGACGGTCGGCGCTGTTAGCCTCGCCGCGAGAGCGACCCCCGTCCGTGTGCGGTTCGGCTGGAGGCGGTCATGTCCACGCCCGGCTCGGGCCGGCGCCGACCGGTGCTCCTCGCCGCCGGGCTGGCGCTCGTGCTCGCCGCCACCGGCATCGGGGTGGGGTTGGCGCTGGCCTCCGGCCGGTCGCCCGGCCGGCCCGGCGGCCGACCCGCACCGTCGCCCACCAGCGTGGTGACACCGGCCACGCCGAGCAGTTCGCCCGCCAGTGCCGGGCTGTTCGCGCAGACCGCCTTCAACGGCTGCACCCCTTCGGTGGGTAGCCAGCTCCTCGCGCGCAGCGTGCTGACCCAGGCCGTCTGCCGGGGCCCGGACGTCGCGGCCAAGGTGGGGGCGCAGGAGGTGTACTACGCCCGGTTCCGGTCCTACGCCGACCTGAACAGCTGGTTCACGCGGCAGGTGCTCGCCCGGAACCGGATCAGGGCCGGTCGCGGGTACTGCCCGACCGGGGACCTGGTCACCGCCGCGGTCAACAGCTACTGCGAGGGCACGTTCACCGACAGCAGCGGGGCGCTCGCCAACGAAACGATCATCGTCGCCGCGAGCACCGAGAACAGCTCCTTCGGGGGCAGCGGAGACCCGGTCACCTTTTGCCGGCGGCTCCTCGCCGGCGACTTCAGCAGCTACACCCTGCTGATCTGGACCGCGCCGTCAGACACGGCGGCCGGTGTCGCGCTCGCCTGCCAGGCCAGCCTCGCGGGGACCAGCGGGTTGGAGCAGCATCTGCTCAACGGGGACCTCGACCTACATCCCTGAGCAACCGAACGGATCGAAACCGGCCCACGATCGCGCTGTGCCAGGATGGCCGGAGACCGCCGACAGGGGGAGGTCCGTGACCTTCGCTGCTTCGCGCCGCCTCCGGCGACGCGATCCGGAAAGGCACGCCCTCCGGTGGCGGAACCGGCCCGGCCGGCTGATCGCGGCGGGTGGCCTCCTGCTTGTCGTGGCCTTCTGCGGCTGGCTGCTCATCTCGCTGTTCCTCACCGACCGGAACACCCGCTCCGCGGCGCTGGACATCCGCTCCGACCTGAACAGCTACCACGCCGCGCTGCTCAACGGGAACACGAAGCTAGCCGATCAGTGGCTCTCTCGGGCGGAGGGGAAGCTCGCGTCGGCCGACCACGGCGCGGCCGGACGTTCGCTGCGCATCGCGGCGCATCTGCCGGTGCTGTCCGGCGCCGTGTCCGACCTGCACAGCCTGCTCGGCTCGGCCGACCTCGTCGTGCGATCCGCCCAGCAGGTGATTGCGCTCTACGGCCAGCTGACCGGGACGAAGGGGCTGTTCCACAACTCCCAGTTCGACCTGCCGGCGATCGGTCGGGCCAGCCAGCAGGCCCGAGAGATCGGCGCCGAGCTGGCCACCGCCCGGCAGCTCCTGACCCGGGTACACGGCGGGTTGTTCGAGGGAGGGGTGACCAGCGCCCGCGCGCGCGCCCTCGAGCAGATCGACAGTGTGGACGGGGAGATCCGCAGCCTGGTCGACCTGTTCTCCGCGCTACCCGACTTCGCCGGCGCGCACGGGCCGCGAACCTACCTGGTGGTCATCCTCAACCCGGCGGAGGAACGGTTCGTCGGCGGGGCGCCCCTGGGGATCGCGGCGCTGCGGTTCACCCGCGGGCGCCTGGACATCGTCAACGCCGGGCACACGTCCGATCTGACCGGCGCCAACACCGCCACGAGCTGGCGGCCGGTACCCGGCGATCCCTGGTTGCCCAAGCTCGACGGCAAGGTCGTGACGAGCATCGTAAATGCCGATGTGGACCCCGACTTCCGAATCTCGGGCGAGGAGTTGTCCCGGGCCTACGAGGCGCAGTTCGGCACCACGGTCGACGGCGTGATCGCCCTCGACCCGCAGGCTCTCGCCGACCTTCTGGTGGCGGTCGGGCCGATCCACGCGGTGGGCTACGGGACGCTGACCAGCCGGAACCTCGTGCCGGTGCTCATCGGGGCCAGCTACCGCAAATTCGATCCGGCGCTGCGGCACCGGCTCGACAACCTCGTCATGTCCACGATGGTCTCCGAGCTCGCGCGTGGCGGACACCTGCTGAGCAAGTTCCGCGCCCTGGCCGTGGCCGCGCCCGGACGACATCTCCAGCTCTATTTCCGGGACCCGGCACTGGAGACGCTCGTTCTCGACCATCACATGGGCGGCAAGCTCCCGGTCACCACCGGGGATTTCGCGGCCGTCTACTCGCAGAACGACAACGGCAGCAAAACCGACTTCTACCAGTTCCGCACCGTGAGCACGGTCGTCAACCTCCTCCCCGACGGCAGTGCGCAGATCACCCGGCTCGTCGCGCTGACCAACCTCGCCCCCCGCTATCCGGGTCGAGGCCGCGACCCGGGCGGCGGCTACCTCACCGGCTGGAACACCGATTTCATCGCCAACTACCTGCCCCGCCGGGCCGAGACGATCGGCCTGTCGGTCAACGGGGTCGCGCACCAGCCGCTCGAGCTGCTCGATGACGGCTACATCGCCACCGAGCAGTGGGTTCGAGTGCTCCCGGGCCAGACCTCCCTCCTCATGCTGACCTACCGGCTCCCGGACGCCTTGACCCGGACCGGCCCGGCCAGCTGGGTGTACTCGCTCGAGCTTCCGGTGCAACCCACCGTGCATCCGACCCACCTGATCGTGCGGGTCACGGCACCGGCGAACCTGCTGCTGGAGCCGGCGCCCGGGTGGTCCGTCGCCGGCAACGAGGCGACGCTGGAGCAGGCGCAGCTCAGCGACGTCCAGCTCGCGCTGCCGATCGCCGCCCGGCCCCTGAGCCTGCCCACGAACAGCGGACCGCAGCCGGCCGGGCGACTCTGACCGCCGCCGGCGCGGGGCCGGCCGGATGTGCCCAGCCGGCCAGCGCGCTTCGATGCACCACCCGGCACGGGCCCGGTCGGCCGGGGCTGCGATGCTTCCGCGGGGAGGGAGCGTCCGTGGGAGAGCAGATCAGCCCGGGTCAGCGTTTCCTTGACGGCGACGTCTGGGCGAACGCACCGCGTGACTCGCCACACATCTGGAACACGTTGGGGTACCGCCGCACGATGTGGGAACCCGGGACTACGACGATCGAATGGCAAGCCGCCGAGGACTACTGCTTCCCCACCGCGGACGGCCCAGTGGTCCAGGGTGGGCTGGTGACCGCACTGCTCGACGCGGCCATGGGCGGCGCCTGCTGGACCGTGCTCGACCGCGACCAGGTGTTCCTGACCGCGGACCTGCGGGTGGAGTTCCTACGGATGTCACGACCCGGATCGCTCCGGGCCACCGGCAGCGTCGTGCGGCGCACCCAGCGCGTCGTGTTCTGCTCGGCCGAGCTCCTCGACAGCTCCGATCACCTGCTCGCCACGAGCCGCTGCACCCAGATCGTGCTGCCCGGCGCCGGCCCGGCCGGGCGGTCCGGGCCGGCCGACCGGACCGGTGCCCCACCGGATGACGCTCGGGGCTGAGCAGCCCACCGATCACCGACCCCGAGGTGACCCATGCAGGACACCCTGGCCGAGCTGGCCGAGGAAACCTTCGACCGGCTCGGTGACCACGAGGCACTGTGGTTCGAAGGGCGCGCGCACCGCTCCGGTGAGCTGTTCGCGCGGGCCCGCCGGGCGGCGGCCGGGCTGGTGCGGTGCGGCATCCGCCCGGGCGATCGGGTGGTCATCCTCATGGCCAACTGCCCCGAGGTCGGCATCACCTACGGGGCGGTGTGGGCGGCGGGGGCGGTCGTCACGCCAGTCGTGTTCCTGATCACGCCGACCGAGCTGCAACACATCCTCGTCGACTCCGAAGCCGTCGCCGTCGTCACCACCACAGAGCTGCTGACCACGGTCGTGACTGCGGTCGAACACAGCCCGACCGTGCGCTGGGTGATCGTCGCGGGGCCCACCCCGGAACCGGCCCCGGAACCAGCGTCGGAACCGGCGTCGGCCCGGGTCCCGGCCGGGTACGACGTCGTCGCGTTCGGCGAGCTCGAGGCGGAGGCGGAGGGCGCGATCGTCGACCGGGTCGGCAGCGATCTGGCGACGCTGATGTACACCGGCGGCACGACCGGGCGCTCGAAGGGGGTCATGCTCACCCACCAGAACCTGCTCTTCTGCGCCCGCAGCGCCCACGAAGCCTCGTACGTGCCCGGCGTCACCCGCGGGCTGCTGCCGCTGCCGCTCTCGCACGCCTACGGGATGATCGTGTACGTCGTCGGTCTGCACGCCGTCGAACCCGGCTTCAACGTGCTCCAACGCTGGTTCGACCCCGTCGAGTGGATCCGGCTCTGCGCCGAACATCGCATCCAACGCTCCAGCCTGGTGCCGGCCATGCTCCAGATGCTGCTCGCCCAACCGCTCGAGGAGGCGGATCTCGGCGCGCTGCGTTACGTCGGCAGCGGCGCCGCGCCACTCGCCCGCGAGACCATCCTCGAGTTCGAGCGACGGGTCCCCAGCTGCCAGGTGCTCGAGGGGTACGGCTGCACCGAGAGCGCAGCCGTGATCTCGGTGACCCGACCTGGTCAGCGCCGGATCGGCAGCGTAGGAACACCGATTCCCGGCTACGACATTCGTATCCTCAACGACGGCCTCCTCGACCTCCCGATCGAGCAGGACGGCGAGATCTGCGTCCGGTCGCCGGGGGTCATGGCCGGCTACTGGCGCGCGGACGATGCGAACGCTGCGACGCTGGTCGACGGCTGGTTGCACACCGGGGATATCGGCCACCTCGACGCGGACGGCTACCTCTACGTCGTCGACCGGAAGAAAGACCTGATCATCCGGGGCGGCTTCAATGTCTACCCGCGCGACGTCGAGGACGTGCTGCTCGCCCATCCGGCGGTGGCGATGGCCGGCGTCGTCGGCCGGCCGGACCCCCGACTCGGCGAGGAGGTCGTCGCCTTCGTCGCGCTGCGTCCCGGTGCCGAGGCGACGCCCGAACAGCTGCTCGGCTTTGCCCGGGATCGGCTGGCGTCCACGAAATACCCCCGGGAAATCCACCTGCTCGACGCGGTCCCGCTGACCAGCGTCGGCAAGCTCGACCGCAAGGCGCTGCGCGGTCGGCTCACCGACGGTTCAGGACGGCCAGGCGGCGGAGACGAGTAGTCCCCCGTCGATCACCACGCACTCGCCGGTGATCCACGACGCCTCCGCGGAGAGCAGGAAGGCGACCAGCCCGGCCACATCCTCCGGCGTGCCGAGTCGCTTCGTCGGGTAGGCCGCCGCCGCCTGTTCCTCCCGACCCTCGTACAGGGCGCGGGCGAACTGGGTCTTCACCACCGCGGGCGCGACCGCGTTCACCCGGACGTCCGGCCCGAGCTCCTGGGCAAGTTGGCGGGTCTGGTGAATCAGGGCGGCCTTGGTCATGTTGTAGACGCCGAGAAAAGGGCCGCTGCGCAGGCCACCGATCGAGGCGACGTTGACGATCGACCCACCGTGGTCGCGCAGTCCGGCGTTCCACACCTGCTGGGTCCACGCCAACGGGGCGAGCACGTTCACCTCGAAGGTCTTCCGCACGACACCGGGGTCGACCTCGGTCAACAGGCCGAAGTGCGGATTGACCGCGGCGTTGTTGACCAGCAGGTCGATCCGGCCGAACCGGTCGAGCACCGTGGCCACGGTGGCCGCCTGATGCTCCGGGTCGTCGGCTCCTCCCCGCACGCCCAGCACGACTTCCTCGCCACCGAGGTCGTGGACCGCGCGATCGAGCTCTTCGGCCTTCCGAGCCGTCACGGCGACCCGGGCGCCCCGGCTCACGAGCTCCCGGGCGACGGCCAGGCCGATGCCGCGCGTGGCACCGGTGACGATGGCAACCTGGCCGCTGAAGTCGCTGCTCACGTAATCCTCCTGACTCGGGGGCGTCATCACGACCCTGTGACGCTAAGCTGGGCGGGCGCCCGGGCGTCGCGGGCATTCTGGCGGAACGAGAGTAGGCCGCATGTCTAGGTCCGGTGTTTTCCGCGGCAGCCGGGTCGGTGCCGGGCGAAGCGGGGAGCCGGATCGAGGAGCGCTCGAACCGCGCTACGAGGTGACCTACTGGTGTTCCTCCGGGCACCAGTCCCAACCGCACTTCGCGTCTACCGTCGCCGCCCCCGACGTGTGGCCGTGCGACACCTGCGGGAACCCGGCCGGACCGACGGCCGAGGCGCCGCCCGCCGCGCCACCGCGAACGGTGGTGCCGAAGACACCGCTCGAGTACCTGCTCATGCGCCGCACCGAGGCCGAGGGAGACCAGCTGCTCGACGAGGCCCTCCAGGCGCTGCGCTCGCGCCGCCGCTGACCGCAACGGTGCCACCGGGGGGGGCGGGGCCGCCGGGGGGGCCAGGGCCACCGGGACCGCTTGCCGGGATCCGCGTCCTCGAATTCGCCGGGCTCGGGCCGGCGCCGCTCGCCTGCACGTTGCTCGCCGACCTTGGCGCCGAGGTTCTCCGGATCGTCCGGGCCGGAGAACCGCCCGGTGGTGCGGACGGGCTGGCGCACGGCCGGCCGGCGCTGTCGGTCGACCTCAAGGATGCGGACGCGGTGCGCGATCTGCTCGGGATCCTCGACCGGGTGGACGTCCTCGTCGAGGGGTATCGACCGGGCACCCTCGAGCGGCTCGGGCTCGGGCCGGACGTCTGCCTGGCCCGCAACCCCCGGCTCGTCTACGCCCGGATGACCGGATGGGGTCAGTCCGGACCGCTGGCCGCCCGGGCCGGACACGACATCAACTACCTGTCGCTGACCGGGGCGCTGCACGCGATCGGCGGCCCGGACAAGCCGGTGCCGCCGCTCAATCTGATCGCCGACTTCGGTGGCGGCAGCATGTTCCTCGTCGTCGGGGTGCTCGCCGCGCTGCTGCACCGTGGGGTCGGCGGCGCCGGGCAGGTAGTCGACGCGGCCATGGTGGACGGCGCGTCCTACCTCATGACCATGCTCTGGCGGATGTTCGCGCTCGGGGCCTGGTCCGACCACCGGGCGGCCAACCTGCTCGATGGCGGGGCGCCGTTCTACGACAGCTACGAGTGCGCGGACGGCAAGTTCGTGGCGGTCGGGGCGCTCGAGTCACAGTTCTTCCGCGTGCTCGTCGAGCGCCTCGGGATGGAAGCCGTTCCGGCCCAGCTCGACCGGGCGTCCTGGCCGGCTCTGCGCAACGCGCTGGCGGCCGCGTTCCGGGCACGGCCCCGGGACGAGTGGGCCGCCATGTTCGCCGACCTCGACGCCTGCGTGACCCCCGTCCTCAGCCTGGACGAGGCGCCTCACCATCCGCATCTCGCCGCGCGCGGCACCCTGACCATGGTCGACGGGCAGGTGCTGCCGGCGCCCGCACCGCGCTTCTCGGCCAGCCCGACCGGGCGCCCGGAACCGTCGGCGGTTCCGAGCGCCGCCGACCTGCTCCGCTCCTGGGGCGTCGAGGGCTCCGCCGCCGACCCGGCATGACGGCCCGGGCGGGGGCCCCACTCGCCGCCGGTACCGGCTTTGGCACAGTGGTCCCCGCCGGGTACCGGCACGGATGAACGTCACGAGGAGGAACTGGCACGTGAGCGGTATCTGCGAAGGACGCGTCGTGGTCGTCACGGGCGCCGGCAACGGCATCGGCCGGGCGCATGCCCTGGCCTTCGCCGCGGAGGGCGCCAAGGTCGTGGTCAACGACATCGGCGGGAGCCGGGACGGCTCCGGAAGCTCCGCCGGACCGGCCCAGACCGTCGTCGACGAGATCGTCGCCGCCGGCGGCGAGGCCGCGGCCAACACCGACGACATCTCCAGCTGGGACGGCGCCGAGCGCCTCGTGCGCCAGGCGGTCGACACCTTCGGTCAGCTCGACGTCCTGGTCAACAACGCCGGGATCCTGCGCGACCGGATGCTCGCCAACATGACCGAGGCGGAGTGGGATGCGGTGATCCAGGTTCACCTCAAGGGGACCTTCGCTCCGGCCCGGCACGCGGCGGCCTACTGGCGGGACCGGTCCAAGGCCGGTGAGCAGGTCGACGGCCGGATCATCAACACGTCGTCACCGTCCGGACTGTTCGGCAACGTCGGGCAGACCAACTACGGCGCGGCGAAGGCCGGCATCGCCGCCTTCACCATCATCGCGGCGCAGGAACTCGGGCGCTACGGCGTGACCGTGAACGCGATCGCGCCGACCGCCCTGACCCGGATGACCGAAGACCTCCCCTTCGTGCAGGGGATGGCCGACAAGGCGAAGGAGGCCGAGTTCCAGCCGCTCGCCCCGGAGAACATCTCGCCGCTGGCCGTCTGGCTGGGCAGCCCCCTCTCGCGCGAGGTCACCGGGCGGGTGTTCTACGTCGTCGGTGGCTACATCTCGGTGTCGGAGGGCTGGGTCAACGGTCCGTCGGTCGATCACCAGGCCCGCTGGGAGCCCGGCGAGCTCACCGAGGTGATCCCCGACCTGGTTCGCAGCGCCGCCCCGAACTCGTCGATGCTCGGCACCCGCGGCTGAACCCGCTCAGCCCCGACGCCTGCTGACGGCGAAGGCAACCGCGCCCGCCACCGCCACGAGGACCGCGACCAAGGCGAGCCGATCCGCCCGCCAGACCCGAGACGGCTCCGGTACCGGCAGGTAGCCGCCGGGCACCGGGCGGTGCCCGTTCGCCGACGGGTTCCGACCCCCGTTGACCACCGCTTTCACACGGGTGGCCCCGCGCGCCGCCGCTCGCCGCGGGCTCACCCGGTCGGCGATCGCGTCGATCGTCACGGCGAGCTCGGCGCGGGTGGCCTCGATCTCCCGTTGGATCGCGGCCGGGTCCTGGGCTTCAGCCACTGCTCCTCCTCCGCGGGTCGGCCCGGACGACATTATCGATGGGCGACGAGGTTAGTCTTTCCGCTCGACGTCAGGAGCACACATGCCCCCCTCGGCCGGCCCGGCCGGAGCCCGGCCCGCGGTCGGCGACCGAGCCGGCGACTTCGTACTCCCCGACGCCGAGGGTCGGCCGACCGGCCTGTCGTCCTTCCGCGGCCGCAAGCTCATCCTCTACTTCTACCCGGCAGCGGCAACGCCGGGGTGCACGCGCGAGGCCACCGACTTCCGCGACCGGCTACCCGAGTTCACGGCGGCCGGATATGCGGTGGTCGGGATCTCGCCGGATCCGCCGGAGGCACTGCGCCGGTTCCGGGACAGTGCGGCGCTGACCTTCCCGCTACTCTCCGACCCCGACCACACGGTCGCCGCCGCCTACGGCGCATGGGGCGAGAAGCTCAACTACGGCCGGCGGACCGTCGGGCTGATCCGCTCGACCGTGGTGCTCGACGCCGAGGGCGTGGTCGAGGCGGGCTACCACAACGTCAAGGCCACCGGGCACGTCGACCGGTTGCGCCGCGACCTGCTCGGCTGAGGGTCGATCAGACCTCGGCCGGCTCGGCGGCCTCCGCCTGCGCCGGACCGCCGACCGCAAGCCCGGACCGTAGATCCCGCCGGTGGCTGGAGGCGATCGCCTTCACCGCGAAGGCGGCGGCCACCGAGATCAGCGGCACGACCGGCAGGACATAGCGATAGTCGAACTCCGCGGTCAGCGCCGGCATGGCGAGCAACGCGGCGGCGGACAGCCCGAGCACGGTGGCGCACGTCCAGCTCGTCCGGTCCCGCCAGCCCACCGCGATGCCCAACCCCGCAATGACGAAGAGCACGCCGAGCAGTGGGCCGGGGAGCGCGATCCAGCGCTGGTAGCGGATCAGGAACGCCGCGAGGGCGTGGTTGACCCGGGTGACCGGTGGGGTCCCGTGCGCGTACCAGGTGGTGTCGGCGAACGCGGTGTCCGGCGGCACGTACACGCGGTCCATCGGGATCTCGGTCGGCGAGTAGCTGAACGAGTACTGCTCGGTGGTGATGGCGTTCGGAAAGGTCGTCCGGTGCACCCGGAAGGCCCGCCACACGTCCGACCAGGAGGTTCGCAGATAGGTCAGCGGGTGCTGCTCGATGGCGTGTTCCGCGAAGCTCAGGGCGAGCGCGTTCTTGCCGTTGCTGAACGTCGCTCCGGGCAGCCGGTACAGCGGTGAGCCGGAGTGCCAGATGTACCACTCGGGCGACGGCCGCTGGGCTACCGGGGTCGCGTTGCAGAGGATCCGGTCAACGGCCGGCAGGTGCAGCGTCGGGCAGGTCGCGAAGGTTTGGACCCGGGAATAGAGGAAGATCCCGTCGCTGGAGAGCGTTCGGAAGCTGCCGTTGCTCGCATCGAACCAACCGGCGTAGGCGGTCAGCGGCAACACTAGGGCGGCGCCCGCGACGGCAAACCGACGCCACCCGATCCGCCGGGCGAGCAGGAACACCATGACCAGCCCGACCACGGGCAGCGTCGCCGTCCGGACCAGAAGCGCGGCGGCGAGCAGCAGACCGACGAGCGCGGCCGCCCAGAACGGCGGCCGTCGCCACCACAGGGCCAGGACGAGCGCAGCGACCCCCACCAGCATGGCGAGCAGGTCACTGACGGCGAGGTGCTCGAGTTCGATCTGGTAGGCGTCGAACAGGACCGGGAGGACCGCGAGCGTGGCCCCCCATCCGGGGAGCCCGTGCCGGCGCATCAGCGCGTAGAGCAGGGCGGCGACGGCTAGTCCCATGGCGTGCTGAAGCCCGGCGACGACTGCCAGATCGTGCGGTAGGGGCTGGAGCAGACGCAGGAACGCGGGATACCCGTCCGGTCGGATCCGGTACGGGCGGAGCCGGTGTGCCACCGCCATGTACTCGAAGGAGTCCCCGTTGAACCACAGCACCGGTCGATAGGCGAACATCGCAATGCCCCGGACGACCGCCGCCAACCCGAAAGCGACGAGAAACACGAGGTGGCCGCGGGGGCCGGGCAGAGCGCCGCGGAGCCTGCGGTAAGCCGCCGGCAGCCGCCGCCGAACCCGGCCAGAACGCCACCCAGACAGGTCCGGTCCTCCCTGCGCGGAGCCGGCTCGCACACCGCGCCGCGCTCACCCCTGCGAGGCCGACAGTTGGCCCTCAGGGTAACAGTGGCCGGCCTGGCCCCCGGGACGTTGGGCATATCCTCGGCAGAGACCCGTCGGAGGAGGAGGAATGGCCCGCCTGTGGACGCCCGCGGACCCGCAGGTGCTCTCGCTCCACTCCGACCCCCCGCTCGGCGAGACCATCGAGCTCAGCGTCGTGATCCCCTGCCTCGACGAGGCCGAGACGATCGCGACGGTCATCGGCAAGGCACGCGAGTCACTCCGGGCGCTCGACGTCGTCGGTGAGGTCATCGTCGCCGACAACGGCAGCACCGACGGCTCGACGGAGATCGCCGAAGCCGCCGGTGCGAGGGTGGTGCGGGTGCCGGTCCGTGGCTACGGCGCCGCCCTTCGCGCCGGTATCAGGGCCGCGCACGGTCGGTACGTGATCATGGCCGATGCCGACGACAGCTACGACCTGACCGCCCTCGAACCGTTCCTCGCCCGGCTCCGGGCCGGCGACGAGCTCGTCATGGGCAACCGGTTCCAGGGCGGAATCTCCGACGGCGCGATGCCGGCGCTGCACCGCTATCTGGGAAATCCAGCCCTGTCGTTCCTCGGCCGCCTGTTCTACCGGAGCCGGATCCGGGACTTCCACTGCGGGATGCGGGGGTTCCGCCGGGAGTCGATCCAGCGGCTCGACCTGCGCACCACCGGGATGGAGTTCGCCAGCGAAATGATCGTCAAAGCGACGCTGCACGACCTCAAGATCTCGGAAGTGCCGACGACGCTCCGCCCGGACGGGCGCTCGCGACCGCCGCACCTGCGCAGTTGGCGGGACGGCTGGCGCCACCTGACGTTCCTGCTGCTGTGCAGCCCGAGGTGGCTGTTCCTCTACCCCGGGCTGATCCTCATGCTGGCCGGCACCGGGGTGATGATCTGGCTTCTCCCCGCCACCCGCTATCTGGGTCACGTCGGCCTCGACATCCAGACGCTGCTCTACGCCGGCATCATGATCGGCATCGGCTACCAGGCCGTGCTCTTCGCGGTCCTGGGCAAGGTCTTCGCGATCACCGAGGGGCTGCTGCCGGCCGACGCCCGGATGACCTGGCTCCTGGCCCGGGTCCGGCTGGAGACCGGACTCCTGGTCGGAGCGGGGCTGGTGCTGGCCGGCCTCGTCGGGGCCGTCGTCGGTTTCACCAACTGGGATGCGCTGTCGTTCGGGCCGCTCGACCCGTCGAAATCTTTGCGGCTGGCGATCCCCTCGGCCACCGCGCTCACCCTGGGGGTCGAGACCATCCTGGCCAGCTTCTTCCTCAGCCTGCTCGGCGTCCGACGCGGCTCGGCGGACTAGCGTCACCGGCCGCCGCCGTCGCTCCCGACCCGAACCCGGACAGGACCAGCAAATGAAACCCGTGGACCATTACCTGCAACGCCAGCGGATCGCGAAGGCGCTGCCCTGGATCCAGCCCGGGGCGCACGTGCTCGACGTCGGGTGCTCGGACGGAGCGCTGTTCGGGGAGGGTCGCCTGGCATCGGGGGTCGGGGTCGATCTCCTCGACAGTCCCATCCGGTTGAGCCCGCCGTTCGAACGGCGGACCGGCGAATTCCCGTCGATCATCGGACCGGACGAGCGCTTCGACGCGATCTGCATGCTCGCCGTGGTCGAGCACCTCGATGACGACACCCTTCGCGAGTGGGCGGCCAGCGTGCCCGGGATGCTCACCCCGGGAGGCCGACTGATCCTGACCACCCCTTCCCCGCTGGTGGATCACATCCTGCACGTCGGGATCGCCCTGCACCTGCTGGACGGGATGGAGCTGCATCAGCACCACGGATTCGACCCGGCGACGGTCCCCACTTTCTTCGGCACCACCGGGCTGCGGCTGCTCTGCCATCGCCGCTTCCAGCTCGGCCTGAACCACCTGTTCGTGTTCGAGTCGGTGCGACGATGACCCGGCGGCCGACGCAGGAGCGCAAATGCCGGACATGACCGCCGCGGACCCCGCGACGATCGAATCCCCGTCGCCCCAGGCGGCAGTCGGGGCCGCCCCGCCGCGGCGGTCCGCCGGGTCGGCGCTGCGCGGCGTCGCGCGACGGAACGCGCTGTTCCTCGGGCTCCTCGCCGGCGGCCTCGTGCTTCGGGTGATCGTCGAGCTGGCCTACCTTCCGGCGCTGCTCTTCCCGGATTCCTACGTCTACCTCGACAGTTCGGCGCATCCGCTCCAGCTGTCGAACTTCCGGCCGGGCGGGTACCCAGCACTGCTGGCGGTGCTGCATGCGACCACGCACAACCTGGCCGCCGTCTCCTGGGTTCAGCACGGGCTCGGGCTCGCGACCGCCGCCATGGTCTACGCGCTGCTCGTGCGGCTCAGGGTTCCGCGCTGGGCGGCCGCGCTGGCCACCCTGCCGGTTCTGGTCGACCCGCTCTGGCTCTCCCTCGAGCAGTTCGTCATGGCCGACATCGCCTTCATCTTCGTGCTCACCGCGGCGCTGACCGTGATCGCATGGCGAGCACCGACACCGGCCCGCTGTGTCGTGGCCGGGCTCCTGCTGGCCTTCGCCGTCGTCATCCGGCTCGACGGGTTGCTGCTGTTCGTGCCGGTACTCGTTTACCTGCTGCTGCAACGCAGGCGGTGGTCGGTCCGGCTGGTCAGCGCGCTCACACTGATCGCGGCGTTCACGCTCCCGATCGTCGGCTACGCGTCGCTCTACGACACCCAGCACGGGTCGTTCAACCTGAGCGACTACAACGGCCTCTGGCTCTACGGCCGGGTGGCCCGGTTCGCGGACTGCCGAACCGCCGCGATCCCGGTCGATGAACGCTACCTGTGCCCGACCCAGCCACCGGGTCAGCGGCCGGTGAGCGACTGGTACATCTGGAACCCGAAGTCCCCGGCGGAAGTCCTTCCGATCGTCGTGAGCCACGCGATCCTCACCGACTTCGCCGAGCGGATCATCCGCCACCAGCCGGGGGCCTTCGTCGGGGCGGTCCTCAGCGACTTCTGGCGCGACTTCTCCCCCACCCGCTCCACCCGGGCGACCGATCCGCCGACCGACGGCGTGTTCAACTTCGGGCCCGGTCTGCCGAAGCTGACGACGGAGTCACGGCTGCCGGTGCCACCGGCCGCCTTCATCCGGCCCTACGGCGGCGGTCCGATGCGGGTGAACCCGGGGCTCGCCGGTTTCCTGCACGGCTACCGGCGCGACATCGAAACGCCGGGGAGCCTGGTCGGCGTGCTGCTGCTCGCCGGGATGCTCGCCGGCATGGGCGTGGGCCGGGCCCGGCGTCCGGAGCTGCGCGGGCCGAGCTTGCTCTTCGCGTTCAGCGCGCTCGCCCTGCTCGGTGTCGCGGTTGCCGGTTCGCAGTTCTCCTGGCGCTACACATTGCCGGCGCTCGCGCTGGCGCCGGCGGCAGGTGCACTCGCCGTCACCTGCTGGCGCGGCCGCGCGAGTTCACCGCCGGCGGCTCGGTTGGAGACCGGGGCACGGGAGAGTCGATCGGCTCCGCCGGCGAGCTGAGCCTTCGGCGCGCGACGAGCGCCATCACGCCGAGCACGCCCGCGATCGGGGCCAGGGGCAGGGCGGGGATGGTGTAGCGCCAACTGAACTCGGCCGTAGCCATCGCGACCCCCAGCACCGAGATGGACGACACGCTGAACAGCAGCGCGGGACCCGACGGCCACACCCGCCGTCGCCGGCCCGCCGCGATCCCACCGGCCAGACCGAGCAGGATCAACCCCCCGACGACGGGACCGGGTGTCTCGATGACCCGCTGGTAGCCGTGGAGGAATCTGGTCAGCGGGAGGCTGCCGGTCCGGGGGCCGCCGCCGAACTGCGCGAGAAAACGACTCGTCGACGGGGCCGGCGGGGTCTCCATGCTGAGCACCGGGTAGCCGACCGGGAAGGCGAGTGCGGCGTCGGTCGGGGAGTCGGTCGGCCGCGCCGCCCGGGTCAGCGCGAAGCTGTGCCAGAAGTCGGCGAGAACCGCGTGGACGTAGTCCAGCGGCTGGTGTTCGAGGATCCGCAGGTCGAAGGCTCGAACGACGGCGTCGGAATCGGCGCTCGGGTAGTGCAGGTAGATCCGAGCCGGTGACTTCTTGTTCCACACGTACCAGTCGGTGATCTCGCGATGGCCCAGCGGCTGGGTCGGGCAGAGGAACCGCAGGCCGCCCGGGATCGGGACCCTCGAGCAGTCGGCGAAGCGGGCGATCCGCCCGTAAAGGATCAGACCGTCGTACTGGCTGAGACCGAAACTCCCGTTGGCCGCCTGGAACCACAGGGCGTAGCCGAGCAGCGGAACGGCGAATGCCGCCAGCGCCGCCCCCGCGGCGGCGAAGCGACGGCGGCGTGCCGTCTGACGGGCGAAGGCGTACAGCACGATCGGCGCGATGATGACCAGCCCGTCGAGTCGGGCCAGCACCGCCGCGGCCAACAGCAGGCCGCTCACCGCACATCTGGCCGGGGATGGTCGCGGGTGCCAGACCAGCACGACGAGCGCCAGGAGCAGCAGGGCGGTGTACAGGGTGTCCGACAGCACCCACTGCTCGAGGTTGAGCTCGAACGCGTCGAACAGGGCGGGCACGGCGGCCAGTGCGGCGGCCCAGACCGGAGCCCCGAGCCGGAGAAGCACGCCGTACACCAGGCCCGCGATCAACAGGCCGAGCAGGTGCTGGACCACGGGGACCGCGAACAGCGAGCGGGCCGCCCCGTCGACCACCCACAGGAACAGCGGATACCCGATCGGCCGGGCGACCGGGGGGGCCAGGTGCTGAACGGTGTGCAGGTAGTCGACCGAGTCGGGGAAGATCAGCGCAGGTCGGTAGGCGAACTGCACCAAGGTACGAATCGCGAGTCCGCCCAGGAGCAAAGCAGCGAACAGCCGGTGCTCGCGGGCGAGCCGGGCGAGCTTGCGAGCCGGGCGGCGCAGCACCGGATGACCAGGTGCGTCCGCGACCACCCTTCCCTCCGTTCGGTGCGCCGGGCTCCGGACATCCTCCCATGTGCGCCTGGACCGCTGTACGCGCTGCGCCGCACGGTCATATGCTCGCCGTGCTGCGGGAGGGTCGCATGATCACGAACAAGATCAGCGGTAACGCCGTGCAGAGCGTGCTCTGCCAGCTGACCCCGGGACAGACCGTCTACGCCGAGCCCGGGAAGTTTCTCTGGAAGACCCAGAACGTTTCGCTGGAGACGCGACTCAGCGCCCCAGCCGGGAACCAGGCGGGGGCTCCGGCGGCCAAGGCAGGGCTGCTCGGCAAGGCCCTCGACGTGGGCAAGCGGGTGCTGGCCGGCGAGCGCCTGGCATTCGAGTACTTCACCACGATGGGAGGCAACGGCCTGGTCAGTTTCGCCGGGGTCATCCCGGGTGAGATGCGGATCCTCGAGCTCGAGCCCGGCACCGGCTGGATGACCGAGCACGGGGCCTTCGTCGCAGCCGAGTCGACGGTGGGCTTCGACATCGCTTTCACCGGCCTGCGCGCCGGGTTGCGCGGCGGCGAGGGTTTCGTCCTCGAACACTTCACCGGGCCCGGCACCGTGGTCATCGCGGCGGCCGGGAACTTCATCGATCTCAACCCCGCGAAATACGGCGGAACGATCCAGGTACACACCGGCTGCATCGTGGGTTTCCAAGACACCCTCTCCTACAGCGTCGAGCGGATCGGCGGCCTCGGGACCCAGACCGCCATGAACGCGGTGTTCGGCGACGGCGCCACCGTCGCCACGCTGACCGGCGACGGCCAGGTCCTGATCCAGTCGTTCACGATCCAGGCCCTGGCCCGAACCCTGGAAGGCCACATGCGCGGCCAGGGCGAGGAGCGCAAGTCCGGACTCGGCAATCTCGGCGGGCTCGGGGACCTGCTCTAGGCACACCGGAAGCGGCGGCCCTTCGGACCGTCGCCGGGCAGATGGAGAAAAGCAGATGGGCTTTCTGGACAAGGTCAAGGCACAGGCCGAACAAGCGGTGACGAAGGCCCAGCAGGGGGTGGCCCAGGGTCAGGCCAAGCTCGACACGATGCAGGCCCGCAAGCAGCTCGACAAGCTGCTCCGCGACCTCGGGGCCGCCGTCTACGCCGAGCAACGGCAGGGCGGTCCGGGCACGGCGGTGGCCACCGCCGTGAGCGCGATCGACCAGCATGCCGCAACACAGGGGCCGATCGACCTCAGCGATGGCCCGGCTGCGCCACAGCCGGGCGTTCAGCCGGGCGTTCAGCCGGGCGTTCAGCCGGGCGTTCAGCCGGGCGACTTCACCATCGACGGCTGACCCGAGCGGGCCGCGAAACTTATCGGCTCGGCGGCACCCGGCGCCCCCGGTACCGTCGGTGCATGGACCGGACGTCGCGGTGGGGGCCGCCGGCCCGGTTCAGATCACTGTGGCGGCTGCGCGGCTTCGTCCGCCCGTACGCGGCGCAGATGGCGACCATGCTCGCCTGCGCCCTGCTCGGCGTGGGCGCCGGCATCGTCATTCCGCTCGTCATCGAAGCGGTCGTCAACGGGCCGATCCGGCACGGCCACCGCGCGGAGCTGTTTCCGCTGTTCGGCGCGGCCCTCGGCCTTGGACTCGCCGAAGCCGGACTGATCTTTCTGCGCAGGCTGGTGATGACCACGGCCGTCCTGCGCGTCGAACAGGAGATCCGGGACGGCCTCTACGCCCACCTCCAGCGGCTTCCGGTGGCCTTCCACGACCGCTGGCAGACCGGCCAGCTGCTGTCCCGGGCGACCACGGACCTCGGAACGATCCGCCGCTTCCTGGGCTTCGGGGTGATCTTCCTCATCGTCAACACCGTTCAGTACCTCGTCGTGATCGCCCTGCTGGTCGGGCTCTACCTCCCGTTGGGGCTGCTCGTCGCGGTCACCAGCCTGCCGGTGATCTGGCTGGGGCGGAGCTTCGGGATCGGCTACTCCAGCGTGTCCAGGCGGGTCCAGGACCAGCAGGGCGACGTCGCCACCCTGGTCGAGGAGGCCGCCTCCGGCGTCCGGGTGGTCAAGGCCTTCGGCCGGGGTCCGCTGCTCCAGGATCGCTTCGCCGTGTCCACCGGACAGCTTCGCGGATCGTCCTTGGACAGCGTGCGGCTCCGAGGTCGGTTCTGGGCGCTGCTCCAGCTCGTGCCCAACCTGACGATGGCGATGGTCGTCCTGCTCGGGGGCCTGGCGGTGGCCCACAACCAAATGTCCCTCGGCGCGCTGGTCGCATTCACCGCGCTGTTCGTGCTGCTGCAATGGCCGGTCATCGACCTCGGCTGGATCCTCGCGATGGGCCAGGAGGCGGCCACCGCGGCCGACCGGATCTACGAGGTGCTCGACACCACGGGCGCGGTCAGCGATCCGCCGCACCCGATCGCCCTGCTGCACCCGCGGGGACAGCTCGCCTTCGAAGGGGTCGCGTTCCACTATCCGGGCTCGGACGAGCCGGTTCTGCGCGCGGTGAACCTGGAGCTGGAGCCCGGAGAAACGGTCGCGGTCGTCGGGGTGACCGGGTCCGGTAAGAGCACCCTGACGGCTTTGCCGATCCGGCTCTACGACGTCACCGCCGGGCGGATCACCCTCGACGGACACGACGTCCGCGACCTGGGTCTGTCGACGCTGCGCCGGGCGGTCGCGACCGCGTTCGAGGAGCCGATCCTGTTCTCGATGAGCGTCCGGGAAAACCTCGTGCTCGGTCGGCCGGACGCGACCGACGCGGAAATCGAAGCCGGGCTGGAGCTGGCCCAGGCCGACTTCGCCTTCGACCTGCCCTGGGGTCTGGAGACCCGGATCGGCGAGCAGGGCCTGTCGCTCTCCGGCGGCCAGCGGCAACGTCTCGCACTGGCCCGGGCGGTCATCAGCCGACCAACGGTGCTCGTCCTCGACGACCCGCTCTCCGCGCTCGACGTGCACACCGAGTCGCTGGTCGAGGCGGCGCTGGGCCGGGTACTTCGGGACACGACGGGACTCCTCGTCGTCCACCGGCCGTCGACCGTCGCGCTCGCGGATCGGGTCGCGCTGCTCCAGGACGGCGTCATCACCGCGACCGGCAGTCACAGCGAGCTCATGCAAATCCCCGCCTATGCGGCGATCCTCTCGGTCGACCCCGACGCGTGGCGGACCGCATCATGACGACGATCGAGCAATGGCGGGGGGTCGCCGCCGAAGGCGTCGACGATCTGCCGGGCCGGGTTTCGGTGCTGCTGCGGCGGCGCACCCGTCGCCTGCTCGGCTCACTGCTGCGCCCGCACCGGCGCGCAGTGGGGCTGATGGGCGTCACAATTCTCGTCGGCAATCTGGCTGCGATGGCCGGCCCGTACCTCGTCGGGCTGGCCATCGACCGGGGCATCCCGGACGTCCGGCACGGCGACGACACGACCCTCGTCGTCATCGTTGCCCTGATCGTCGCGAGCGCGGGCCTTCAGGCCGTGCTCTACCGAACGTTTCTGGTGGGTGCCGGTCGGATCGGGCAGGACCTGCTCTTCGATCTGCGCCAACGCGTCTTTGCGCATTTCCAGCGCCTCAGCCTCGCCTTCCACGAGCGCTACACCTCGGGGCGGATGATCTCCCGGCTCACCTCGGACCTGGATTCCATCAACGATCTGCTCGACGCCGGGCTCGACACCCTGGTCACCGCGGCCCTGTCCATCGTCAGCGTCGGCATCATCCTGCTGGTTCTCGACCTGCCGCTCGGGCTGGTGGCATTGGGTGCCTTCCTCCCGCTGCTCGCGCTCAGCCGGTGGTACCAGCGACGGTCGACCGTCGCCTACCGCCGCACCCGGGAGGCGATCGCCCTCGTCATCGTGCACTTCACCGAATCGCTGCGCGGGATCCGCGCCGTGCACGCCTTCCGGCGCGAGCCCCGCAACGACGAGATCTTCGAGCGGCTCAACGACGGATACCGGACGGCGATGAGCCGCTCGTTCCGGCTGCTCACCTTCTACTGGCCGGGCATCCGGTTGATCGGCAATGTCACCACCGCGGCGATCCTGCTCTACGGCGGCTTCCGGGTGATCGGCGGCTCGACGAAGGTCGGTGTGCTGGCCTCGTTCCTGCTTTATCTGCGCCGTTTCTTCGAGCCGATGGCCGACGTCAGCCAGTTCTACGATTCATTCCAGGGAGCGGCCGCCGGGCTGGAAAAGCTGGCCGGCGTACTCGACGAGGAACCCAGCGTCGCGATGCCCAGGCGATCCACCGCCGCCCCGGCCGACGGCTGGCTCGGTCGGGTGGAGTTCCGCGACGTGCACTTCGCCTACCGCGCCGGCCCGGAGGTCCTGAGCGGGTTCGACCTCGACGTTCCGGCCGGGCAGACGGTAGCGCTGCTCGGCCGGACCGGGGCCGGTAAGAGCACGGTCGCCCGACTGCTCGCCCGGCTCTACGACCCGACTCGGGGCGAGGTCCGGGTGGACGGCGTGCCGCTGACCGCCCTGTGCGAAGCCGACCTGCGCCGGGGGGTGGCAATGGTCACCCAGGAGAGCTTCCTGTTCTCCGGGTCGGCGGCGGACAACATCGGGTTCGGCCGGGCGGACGCCACGCGCGCCGAGATCGAGGCAGCAGCCCGGGCGATCGGCGCCCACGACTTCCTCAGCGCCCTGCCGCTGGGATTAGACAGCGACGTCGGGAAGAACGGCTCCAACCTGTCCGCCGGGCAAAGACAGCTGATTGCGCTGGCCCGGGCCTTCCTCGCCGACCCCGCGGTGCTGATCCTCGACGAGGCGAGCTCGTCCCTCGACGCCCCCACCGAGCGGGCGGTCCAGCACGCGTTGCGGACGCTCCTCGCCGGGCGGACCGCAGTGATCATCGCCCACCGGCTCTCGACAGTTGACATCGCCGACCGGGTCCTCGTCCTCGAGCGGGGCAGCGTGGTCGAGGACGGCCGGCCGGAAGCCCTGCTGGCCGTTCAGGACGGCGAGTATGCCGCCCTGCATCGGGCCTGGCGGGACAGCTTGATCTAAGGCCCGAGGCGGGTGGGTGGCGATCGGGTCGCACAGGCCCGGACAATCAGGCAATGGACGCCGAGTCGAAGCTTCCCCGCCAGCTCCCAGGCCACGATCATCCGGATCCGGCCTGGCGGCGCCCGGCGCCGCGCGGGGACTCCCGGCTGCCGGTCATGGTGGCCGTCGTCGCCGCGATCGTTCTCCAGGCGGTGCTACCGAACCAGCTCGGTATTCGACCGCGATGGTTGATCCCGGCGCTGGAGTCCGCGCTGTTCCTCGGGCTCACTGTCGCCAACCCGACCCGGGTCAACCGGGACCACCCGGTGCTGCGGCTGACAAGCCTGGTGTTCACCGCGCTGATGACCCTGGCCAACGCCGTGTCCGCGAGCCTGCTGATCCACAACATCCTGACCGGTCACCACGGCAGCGACAACGCTACTTCGCTGCTCGGTACCGGGGCGGCGATCTACCTGACGAACATCGTGGCCTTCGCGCTTTGGTACTGGGAATTCGATCGGGGCGGCCCGGTAGCGCGTGCCACCGCCCGGCACCGGCATCCGGACTTCCTCTTCCCACAAATGGCCAACCCCGAGATCGCCGATCCCGACTGGCGGCCCAACTTCGTCGACTACTTCTACGTGAGCTTCACCAACGCCACGGCGTTCAGCCCCACCGACACCATGCCGCTGTCCCGGTGGGCGAAGATGCTCATGCTCCTGCAGTCGGCCATCTCGGTGGCCGCCGTCGCGCTCGTCATCGCCCGCGCGGTCAACGTCCTCAAATGACCCGGCGCTCGCCGGCGAGCACCGATTGCAGGCCGCCCAGAACCGGCAGCCACACGTCCTCGAGCTCCTCGACGGAAGCGGCCGCACCCGAGTCCGGCTCGTCGACGTCGAGCCGGACGACGCAGCCGTCCGCGGCCGGGCGGAGCAACCAGCTGATATAGGTCGAGCCGAGGTAGCCGCCGTGGTCGATCGAGTAGCACAGCGCCCGGGGGGGTTGCGCCAGCAGCACCTCTCCAGCCAATCCGATCGGCGCGGGACCGGAGAGCTCGAGCGCGGCCCCCGGCTGCCAGGTCGACCGCGCGGACAGGCCGTGCAGATAGCGGCGGGTCAGCTCCGGGCAGGTAAGCGCACCCCACACCTGCTCAGCCGGGGCGCCGGTCAGGAAGCGGAAGGTGTGGGTGGACAGCACGCGGACTCCCCCCGGGGCTCGGTGGGCCTTCGCCGACCGATCGACCGTGCCCCGCGGTTCGGCCACGGTCAAGCGGATCCGCCCAACCCGAGCCGTCCGGTGGACCCGCAAATCGGGCGAATCCACCGCAGCCGGGCCCCCGCGGCCCGGAGGCGCCCCCGGGCTGGAACACTCGGGAACCGCCACACGAGGAGTCGCCGATGGCCACGCCCGACGAAGCACAGCGCGCCGAGCTTTCGGCTCGCCGTGACGCCCTGCGCGAGCGCCACCTTCGGCCGGTGTCGGAGCGGCCCGCCACGAACGGGCGGGGGATCCACCATGCCGCGCTGATCTGCCGGGACCCCGAAAGCACCATCGGGTTCTACCAGGGCCTGCTCGGCTTCCCGCTCGTCGAACTCGTCGAGAACCGGGACTACCCCGGCTCCTCGCACTTATTCTTCGACCTCGGGAACCGGACGCTCCTCGGCTTCTTCGACTTCCCGGGCCTTGGCCTGGCGCCAGCGGCGGAAGCGATCGGTGGCGTCCAGCACATCGCCATCTCGGTTCCTCCGGACCGGTTCGCGCGGCTCCGCGAGATCCTCGACCAGGCCGGGATCGAGTACCACGGCCCGGACCGCGGCATCGAAGAGTCGATGTACCTGCGCGATCCCGACGGCATCCAGATCGAGCTCTTGCGGGACGATCTGATGTTCTTCGCCGGGCGGACCCTGGACGCGCCCGAGCCCGCGCCGGTCAGCCGGAACCCTCGGTAGGCCCCCGATGGGTCGGGTCGTCGTCTTCGGAGCCACCGGCTACACCGGAAACCTGGCCGCCCGCGCCTGCGCGGAACGCGGGCTGCGACCGGTGCTCGCCGGCCGGAACGAGGCCGGTCTCCAAGCTGCCGCCGCCGAGCTCGGCGGCCTGGAGATAGCGGTCGCCGACGCCGGGCGGCCGGACACCGTGCGCGCGCTCGTCCAGGCCGGCGACGTGCTGGTGACGACGGTCGGGCCATACCTCCGGTACGGGGAGCCGGCGCTGCGCGCCGCGGCCGCCGCTGGAGCACACTACCTAGATCTGACCGGCGAGACCGGCTTCATCCGGCGCGTCTTCGACGAGTACGGGACGGTGGCGGAGCGAGCCGGCGTCACGATGCTTCCCGCGTTCGGTCACGACTGGGTCCCGGGCAACCTCGCCGGAGCGCTCGCGCTCCGCGACGCCGGTGACACCGCCCGGCGACTCGAGATCGGCTATTTCGACTACCTGCCCGGCAAGGCATACACCGGCCTGCCGCCGAAGATGGCTAGCAGCGGCACCAAGGCAACGATGGCCAGCGACGCCAACAGCACGTCGTACGCCTTCCGCGGGGGCCGGCTCGTCCCGGAGCGGATGGCCCGCACGGTGCGCCGTTTCGTCGTGGACGGGCGAGGGATGCAAGCTGTCTCCGTCGGCGGCACGGAGCAGTTCGCCCTTCCCCGGCTCTTCCCGGCCCTGACCGAGGTCGAGGTGTACCTGGGCTGGTTCGGGCAGGCGAGCCGGCTCGCCCAGGCGGCGTCCGCCGGTCAGCAGCTCGCCGAGCGGCTCCCCGGGGTCGCCGCGCTACGCGCCCGGTTGTTCGAGCGGGCCCTTGCGGTCACCGGTCAAGGACCCGCGCCCGGCGCCTTCGAACACGCCGAGTGCCGAACGGTCGCGGTCTGCCGGGACGGTGCGGGCCGGGAGCTGTCCCGGGTCGACCTGCGCGGACCAGCCGATGCGTACGCAGCCAGCGCCGACCTGTTGGCCTGGGGGGCCGAGCAGCTGGCCGCAGGGCGCATGCTGCGGGCCGGGGCGTGCGGCCCGGTCGACGCGTTCGGGCTCGACGCGCTGGAGTCTGGTGCCGCCCGGCTCGGCTACCACCCGCTCTGACCGCCGCTGACCGCGGTTCACAGCCAGTGCACGCGGCTGTCATGGCATCGGCATCGGAGTTGGCAGTGCAAATTCCATCAAGGCTTCACTGAGACGGAGCGCCCGATTGTGTGTCGGTGTCGCGGCAGGTGACTCATCGTCGAACTCGTGCGACGACTCCTCGACCGCGGCAACCGCGGAGTAGCCGACCTCACGCAGCTGAACGGCAATCGCGGTCGAGCAATGGTGGTCGAGCGCCGGGCCAGGGGGCGGCGGAAGGGCGGGAAGCGCTCATGCCTCACACCCCTGGCATGTCCGCCAACGGCCGAGCAGTTGCCATCGGCCCCAACCCTCACCGCCCGCTATGCGTCCGGCGTCCGGCCGATGCCACGCCGCCGCCGGAGGCCGTAGCCGCCGGCTATCAGCAGGACGAACGCGGTCAGCGGCACGGCGGTCGACAGCCCCGTCATCGCTAGCGCTCCGCGGCTCGCGGCCGGCGCGGTGCCGGGGGCCCCCTTGGCCGTCATCGTCGGCGTGGTCGTGCCGGTGGTTCCGGTGATGGGGAGCGGCGTGAAGGTCTTGGTCTGGCTGGCATAGACCACCTCGCCGGTCACGGAGCCGTTCTTGGCGGGCAGCCGCGCGTTGTCGGCGTACGCGATTCCCGCCAGGTGCGTGCGCGGGTTGACCGCCAGCTCGAAGAAGTCGAGCAGGCTACGGTCGCTGCTGCCGGGGCCGACGCCGCACAGGATGCCCTGCAGACAGATGCCGCCCCGGTGGTTGGGCAGCGCCGAGAGCGCCTGGCTGGTGATGGTGGGGTGGGCCGTGTCGGCGGCGCGGACCTGCGCGAAGTGCGGGGTGTAGACACTCTTGTCGCTGCTCGGCACGCCGTTCGGCGACTCGTACCACGCGAGGTCGATGACCCCCGGGGATACCGCGGCGCCGGTGTTGTAGACCGTCGACCCGGGCCCGCTGATAGGCAGGTCGTCGAGCTTGATCGGTGCGCTCCAGTGCGCGCCCTTGTCCGTCGAGTAGGCGTAGTAGGTGTGGAACTTGTCCGTGCCGACGTTGCCCCTGTTGTCGTTGAACACGACGTAGACGTTGCCGGCCGGGTCGAGGAACCCCCACGGGAACAGGGTGCCGGTCTGTTCCTCCTTGCTCGGGTCGGTGGGATCCGGCTTGGCCACCACGGCGTACTTGTTGGTCCAGGTCTTGCCCGCATCGGCCGAGTGGGCGACGACCAGACCGTGTACCGGCCCGAACGGCGGCACCCCGACGGTGGGGTTGGCGTTGCTCTGGAGGTCGGAGATGGAGTAGACGACGTAGAGGTCCTTGCCGTCGGGGTCGACGAGGATGGGGCCGCTGAAGGTGTTGACGCCCTGGTCAACAAGCGACGCGGAGCTACCAGCGGTAGGACCGATCGCCGCTCCGGGCGCGGTCACCTGATCGGGGCTATTGACCAAGATCTGGTCGGCCGGAGACGTCGTCCAGGTCTTGCCGGCGTCCTTGCTGACGGCGATGAACTCCGCCTCAGCCACGAAGTCGTGGTAGACGAGGTAGGTGGTCTTGCCGTCGGGGGAGTGACCAAGCCACTGCCGGTCCTGCTCGGTTCCAGCCGAGCGTCCGGCGTCGAAGGTCTTGCCGTAGTCGTGCGAGATCTTGACGTTCGAGTCGGTGACTTCGAGATCGGCCGACAACAGGGTGCCGTCGGGGAGGAAATCGAGCGCGGAGTCGCCACCTCCGTTGGGTGAGGTGGTCGTGTTGGTGGTGAAGGAGTTGCCGTCGTTGGCCGAGAGCCAGTAGCTCACGCCGCCTCCGCCGGGCGTCGAGATGGCGACGTGCCGGCCGTCCGGCGCGAGCGCGAGCGACGGTTCGCCGTAGTTCGGGGTCGCGCCCAGTCCCTGGGTGGTGAACCCGAAGGGTCCGTAGGGTCCGGTGTAGTCCGTCGCCGGTCCCGCCGCTGCCGGCACGAACGCCGTACCGACCCCGACGACGAGCAGAGCACCGGCCATCAGCACGCGGGCCCTACGCATGGCGCCTCCTCTCGGATCCGTACCGCGTGGTTCGACGCCATCGTCGCGACTCCTGCCGAGAATCAGCCCCGGTACGCGGACTCCTACGCCGGGACCCGTTCGGCCGGGGTGTCATCCTGTGGGGGCGATACCCCGCCTGCGACCGAGTTCCCAGCGAGGCAGCGGCTGGGTCCCCCTCGGGGGCCGAAACCGCGCGCGCGGAGGCTGCCGGGGCGAGGTCCTTGCCGCTCTGTGCGCGCTCGAAGCGCGAACCGGTTCGGGGGTGTTCACGCTCCGTGACGTGTTCGCCGAGATGCGTGCAGCCGGAACCAGCTATGCGGAGGCAACCGTGCCCAGCGCATGAAGGGCGAGCCTGAACGCCCGCCGTATGTGCAACCGGAGATGGGCCGGACGGAGGGGTTCTGCCGTCGGCGGCGTAGCTCGGGTCGAGCGGACGTGGGAGATGAGGATCAAAAGGTCCAACGAGTGGCGCCGCCCGGTTCCTTGCTCATCACCGCGTATGCCTTTTCGGGGGTGAACTCGTAGACGTACCAGGGCGGCGGGCCGGCACTTGGGGCGCTGTCCTCGTGAGTGAAGCCGCCGTCGGCCACCGAAGGCGCCCACCCGCCGCCGGCGAACACCTTCGCGAGGCGCCGACCCGGACCTGAAATCCTGGTCTGCCGTGGAGTGCTCGTGACTGACGCTGGTGGTCTCGGGTCCTTCGCCAGCAGGCGATCGTTTCGTGGACTCGTGGGCGAATGTCGGCAGTCGCGCTTGCCCAGTGCCAGTTGGCAGCCGGGCGGAACACCCCCTCGCCGCGGATCCTCATCCGCCGTTCAGACCTGGATCACCGTCACGTCGGGCATCGCCTGGTAATCGCGATCCTGGGTGACGACGGGCAGTCCGCCGGCCACGGCCGTGGCAGCGATGAGAGCGTCCAACACGGGTACCCGGCGCCGTCGGCCGCGCAGATCGGCGACGAGACGTGCGAACACGCGAGCGACCTCGACGTCCACCGGGAGTGGATCCCACGTGGACTCGACGGCGGACAACGTGGCCAGCCGTGTCGCGCGTTCCTTCTTACCCGCTTGCAGGACGCCGAGAGTCAGCTCGGCCACGGTGATCACCGAAACCTCGGTCTCGTCGACGCCGGCGAGTTCGCCCAAGGGCCGACCCTTCTCCGTGGCCACGAAGAAGGACGTATCGAGCAGCGCTTTCACAGATCGTCCGTGGTGTCGGGCAGTGATTCGCGCACATCGCGCAGCAGCCCACGATCGGCTGCGCTGCGCTGGACCACCGCGAGCGCGGCTGCCAGGGGGACAGATCGACGGCGTCGCAGGGGGATGAGTTCCGCCACCGGCCGACGGTCAACCGTCACGGTCATTCGCTCACCTTGCTCGACGCGGCGCAGGACTTCACTGACCCTATTGCGCAACTCTCGGACAGATACGGACACGGTCATAGCCCAAGAGCGTAGCACATGTAGACACGCCGTGGTAAGTGGAGACGAGGTGACTCGCACCCTTGCCAGCTCGCCCCCCGGCAACCGGGTGTCCCGCCCGGTCGAGGCCGGGGAGTTGATCGCGCCGTCACCGTTCTTCGACCGGGACGGGTGTAATCGCCCGAGGTCAGCCCGGGCCGGTACCGGAGCTCACCGCGACCAGGTCGACGACGAAGATCAAGGTCTCGTTGGGGCCGACCGCGGGCGGGCTTCCCGCGGCTCCGTAGCCCAGGGCCGGAGGGATCACGATCTCCCTTCGGCCGCCGATCCGCATCCCGACGATGCCCTGCCCGAAGCCGGGCACCACCTGGGTCAACGCGAATGTCGTCGGCTGCCCGGGCGTGTCCGTCCACGAGGCATCGAAAACCTTGCCCCCGGCGAAGTTCACGCCTTCGTACTGGATGGTGACCGTTTCGCTGGTACTGGTCACGAGGGTGCCGTGACCGACGACGATGTCGCTCGTCTCCAGCCGCGAGGGGGGCGCCCCGGTCGGCACCACGATCTTCGGCTCCGTCCCGAGTGCGGTACTCACCGAACCACCGATCCCGCCGGAGGACTGCGTCGCGGCGGGATGAGTCGATGCACCGCAACCGGCGAGGAGTCCGATCACGGACAGGCTGGCCAGGATCGTCACTGGGGAACTCCGCATCACGCCACCCTACCGACGTACGGCATGCTTGCCAGACATGCACAGGGAACATGGCCGGTTCGGCCGCCCGGCGACGGTGAGCCTGCTGCTCGTAGCGCTGCTCGCCGCCGGGTGCAGCAGCGGAGCCCCGCCAGGCCCCGCACCCGCCGTCGAGGCTTCGGCCGCGGCCCGCGCTGCCACGATCTGCGGCCAACGTCCAGATCCACCCGCCCACTACCGCCACGTGGTGTGGATCTGGATGGAGAATCAGACCTACCGCACGGTGATCGGCTCGTCGGCCGCTCCCTACGAGAACGCGCTCGCGCGCGGCTGCGGTCTGGCCACCAACTATCACGGCGTCGGCCACCCGTCACTGCCCAACTACCTGGGCGCGACCGGGGGATCGACCTTCGGGGTGAACGCCGACGTCGACCCCGCTTCGCAACCGATCACCGGTACCTCGTTGTTCGCCCAGGTCAGCGCGGCGCACCTGTCCTGGCGCAGCGAAGATGAGTCGATGCCGGCCAACTGCACCCGGCAAAGCAGCGGGCTGTACGCGGTCAAACACAATCCAGCGGTGTACTACTCCTCGCTCCGCGCCCAGTGCCATGCCGACGACGTGCCCTACACCGGGTTCGGGCCGACCCTGCCGTCGTTCACCTTCGTCGCCCCTAACCTCTGCAACGACACCCACGACTGCCCGGTCTCGACCGGGGATACCTGGCTGGCGCGCAACCTCGGGGCGTTGCTCGCGAGCCGCGCGTATACGGCCGGCCAGACGGTCATCTTCATCACCTGGGACGAGGGTGAGAATTCGGCAAACCACATCCCGACGATCGTCGTTTCGCCGTCGACACCGCGCGGGGTCTCCGTCTCAACGCGGTTCGACCACTACAGCCTGCTCGCCACCGCGGAGCAGTTGCTCGGCCTTCCCAGGCTCGGCGCCGCCGCCAGCGCGCCCAGCATGGTCGCCAGCTTCGGTCTCTGAACCGCGCGGAAGGGTGCACCCAGCAGCCAGTCGCCGCGCTGCGCCGCATAGTCCACGACCACGAGGGTTGGGCTGACGGGTCGCAACCCGCCGAGGCGGGACTGCTGCATGTCTGGGAGGAAGCCGGCGTCCCAATCGTCGCTGACCAGGCGGCAGAGCTCGACCGCGAGCCGGCTCTCGTGTCGGGTCGCGGGTTACTTGAACGTAGGGGTGCGGGTTGGAGTTCAGGTTATTCCGGAAAACCTGAACGTGCGACGGCGCCTACAGCTAGGGTTGAACTACAAAGCTGTGAGTTCAGGTTTCGGGCCTACGACCTGAGCCTGACGGCAAACGGCGGAGGCCGAGTATTGGACTTTGCAGCCATCGGACGGTCCCCGATCGGGCGCCTCACCTCCATCACCGGTATTGATCCAAAGACGGACACCCGCTGGGACTACTGGGCCTTCGTTCCGACCCCTCTCCCAGACGCACCCGCGCTGGCGCTGGCCACCCTGGATCTGGCGACGAAAGCGGCCATGGAGGTGGCGCGCCTGGATCAGGCGGTATCGCAGCTCCCCCGGCCGGAGATCCTGGTCCGGCCGATCGTACGGCGCGAGGCGAAGAGCACCTCCGCGCTCGAAGGCACCTTCGCGAGCTTCGACGAGGTGCTGGAGTCGGACTTCCTTGAGGACCGGCAGTTGTCCTCGGAGCAGCGGGAGATCCGGAACTACGTCCTGGCGACGGACGAGGCGGTGCGGCTTCTGCCCACGCTGCCGATCAGCCGTCAGCTGGCCGGGAGGCTTCAGAAGGTCATCGTCAAGGGCACCCCGGACGACTCCTGGGACACCGGTGACATTCGGCAGCGCCAGGTGGCGATCGGGCCGAAGAACCGTCCGATCGCCGAGGCGCGCTTCGTGCCGAGTCCCCCCGGCGACCAACTCACCGAGGGCGTGAGTGACTGGGAAAAATGGCTGAACGCCGACAACCACGTCCCGATCGTGGCGAAGATGGCACTCGCGCACTACCAGTTCGAGACCCTGCACCCCTTCGCGGACGGCAACGGACGGCTCGGTCGGCTGATCGCGATCCTGCAGCTCATCCAGGAGGGCATCCTGCGCTGGCCGGTGCTGAACCTTGCGCCGTGGCTGGACGAGAACCGCGACGCCTACCAGGACGGTTTGCTGCGGGTCACCGAAACCGGCGACTACGACCCATGGGTGTGCTTTTTCGCCGAGGCGGTGCGTAAGCAGGCGCACGACGGCGTCGAGAAGATCGCTCGGCTGCTGCGTCTCCGTGATGACATGGTCTCCGAGCTGCGGGCCGGCAGTGTCAGAGGTTCAGCGCTGCACATCGCTGAGAACCTGATCGGGTATCCGGTCATCGACGTCCCGACCGCCCGGGACATGATTGGCAAGACGTTCGAAGCCGCGAACCAGGCCGTCGCGCGTTTAGTGGATGTCGGCATTCTCCGGGAGATCACCGGGCGCCCGCAGAATCGACTGTTCGTCTGTCAGCGCGCGTACCTCACGATCCAGGAGTGACGCCCGCGAGCGGTCACCTTCGGTGACCAGCCGAGGCAAGGGGCCGTTGATGAAGGTCATGGACCGGTCGACTATCGACCGCCTCGCTTCAAGTCGCACATCGCACCGAGTTTCTTACCCTGCGGTCGTACACAAGCGCCGCTCTGCGTCATCCTGTCCGGCCCGCCGCTGCACCGATCGGTAATGCCGGTTCTGCTGCGCCTAAGGACGGTTGAGTCAACGCAGTCGAACCGGCGCTATTCACCGTCAGTCAAGGCCGCTCCGGGTGCTCTCCTACGGGGCAAGATGTCGGGCATGACACCGGACGCGATCCTGACCACTGAGCGGCTAAGCCTCCGGACGTGGCGGTCAGGCGACCTCGATGAACTAGCCCAAGTGTTCGCGGACCCCCAGGTGTGGTGGTTCCCGCTACAGCGCGGCTACACCCGCGACGAGACCGAGTCGTTCCAGTGGCGACAGTTGGCGGAGTGGCAAAGACAGGGATGGGGACTTTGGGCCGTCGAGTACAAGGGCAACCTCATCGGGTACACCGGCTTTGCGCTACCGACTTTCCTGCCTGAGGTCATGCCTGTTCCGGAAATCGGCTGGCGGCTGCACCCGTCGTACTGGGGTCGCGGTATCGCGACCGAAGCCGCGAACGCGGCCCTAGTACAAGGCTTCACGGTTCTCGGGTTCAACGGGGTGGTCAGCGTCTGCGAGCCCGATAACACGGCGTCCGCGCGCGTCATGGAACGCATCGGGATGACGCTCGACCGCGACACCATGCACCCGGAGTTGGGCATACCCCTCCGCGTTTACCGGCTCGGCGCGGATGATTGGAAGCGTCAGCGTCGCGGTGCGTAGGTGCCGTTCGCGGTCACTCAGCCCGCGCCGAGTCAGCCGCCCATAACTACGGAATACGTTCGGGCGGGGGCACTCCCGGCGGCGTCAACCCCCGGCCCTGAGCGTGACGCGGGGCGCCTGACTGGTTACCCGAAGGCTTTGACGCGAACCAGCACGGCTGTCACCGTGGCCGCCTGCCATCAGGACGCTGTGACGCTCGCACGGCTTGCCCACCGTCGCGGACCCGCTCAGCCAGCACCGAGGAGGACGCCGATCTGAGCGGCGTCGGCCATCGTCACGTAACGATCCGGACTTACCTCGGCGCGCCCCACGTCGTAAACGATGGAGAACTGCGCGTAGCTGTACAGCGTCATCGAGGTCGATCCGATCGTCACTTGCTGTCCGGGGCCTAGTGTCTGTGGCGTCAGCGGGTCCTCGCCGTCGGTTTCGTCGCAGGCAGGCGCGCAACCTGGGTACGCACGCGACCGGCGGCATCGCTGCGCGGCTCTTGCGTCATCACGACTTGCCCGGTCCTTTCGATACGGCGCAGCACGGAGCCGTGATGCGCCTTCGAGAGCCGCGCCCCCGTGATCAACTCCTGCTGGTCAAGCCCGTTGCTCCCGAGGCCAGGATCAGAGCCACAGCGCGATCGGCGGCGCTCGGGGGACGAGGCTTCGGTCCCGCCAAGCTGGCCAGGTCGGCGTATGTGCTCGGGTTGTCGTTCTGCGGTACCACGACTTTGATGTCGGGGGGGCGGGGTCCGTGAGTTCCGGAGTGTTCGACTTCGCCCTCCGCTGATCGTGTCCCAACGGAAGCCGTGGAGGTCACTGCGCTCACAGGTTGCGACTATGGGGCACCATCGAGAAAGACCAGAAACGCTTCCACGCTCTCGGACGGGAGGACGGCATCAGGTTCGCTCGTCGGCACGCCACCGTGGCGGAGTTGGAGTGGATGGTAGAGATCCAGGGCGACGAGCCAAGCCAGGTCTACATCCCCGACTCACTCGCGGAAGTCTTCGACAGGGTCCTGGTGTCGAACAACCACGTCGGGTCGCTGACCGACCGCCAGTACGACGCCTGGTTTGAGGGCTTTATCGACGGAGCCGTCGATGTGTGCCTGGAAGTCCGGTTGTTGCTCTGATGCCGAGCCCAGACAGCCCCTGGCCGGTGCGGGGGCTGTCGGGGGTTTGGTGCTCGACGTCTCACTGAAAACGGCTAGTTACCAAGCCGAGTAAGCGGTACGGCAGCGGCTGGACGACCAACTCACCGCCGCGCTGGACGAGATCGCCAGGTCTTCGAGGCGGGGGCCGAGCGCACGACCGAGAGGCAGCGTGGGGCAGACGCGCAGTACCGTCACCGACACCCTCCCGCTCGGAGGTCTGCCACTGGCCGGTCAAGCGCTAGTTGACCTTCGGGCACTCTTTGCATAGCGGCTTGCCGCCAGTTCCTGCCACGCGATGTTGGGGCAGGATGCGTCGCCCGTCCGGGCAGGTGTCCTTGCCCGCGTCGATCCGAGTCCAGGTACACCCGCCCGGGTGGCGATGGGAACTGAAATTCACCCCCGACGGTGCCGTCGAGATCCAGCGGTTGGTAGCGCGGTCGTGCGTTCGGTAGCGGTGGAACCGGTGAGGGGTACCCGGGGCAGGACGCTTCGCCGCGCATCGAGGATGTCGCGCCGGGCCGGGGGTGCTCGATCAGAACACGAACGGGATCAGCATCTTGGTCGAACGCTGGTAGGCCGGATACGTGTCAGGAAACCGCGCGATCATGAACCGCTGTTCCATGAATGCGCTGTAGACGAAGTAACCCCCAAGCAGCGCGACAACCGCGAGCCAGGAGACGCTCACCGCGGTGGCTGTGCCGATCATGGCGAGGATGAGGCCCGAGTAAATGGGGTTTCGGATCCAGCGGTAGGGACCCGTCGTGACGAGTTCGGGGTTGTCCTTCTCCGACATCGGGGCGCCCCAGTTGCGACCGAGGAAGACCCGCGCCCAGATCGCGAGGGTCAATCCCATGACGAACAGAGCAACGCCGAGGCCCGCCAACCACGGATCATGCATCGCATGCCCGCGAAATGCGCGCACCCGGAGTAGCAGCAGGACGATCAGCGCGATCACGACCCGGATGCCCGCGAAGCGACGCCAACGCGTTCGACCGGACTTGACGCCGATGGCCGAGGCGAGCCAGTAGCCCCAGAACGCAAGCCACCCAAAGCCGATGACCAGATCGATGGCACGCATGCTGCCTCCTGACGTTGGATCGCCGGAACGAGGATCAGCCGCACGGAGCGGTCCGCAAGAGCAATCAGGTTCGGGCGCCGAGGCCGAACCGCCGAACCGAGCCGGCGCTCGGGATCGGGCCCATTCCTTATGGACAGACGTGCAGGGAAGCAGGATATTGATCCACCTCCGACGCGAAGGAGTCCCGGTGCCGAAGTTCATGGACTTTCACGACGACTTGAAACTGCCGCAAGAGGCGATCGAACAGATTGCCGCGGGAACACGAAGCGGCACGGTGGATGAGTTCGGTGTACGGCAGATCGAGCTGTACCACAACCAGGGCGGCCAGGTTTACTGCCTGCTCGAGGGCCCTGATGAGGAGGCAATTCGCCAGCACCACGCGGCGCTGGACGTTCCATGCGGCGCTGTCCACCGCGTGGACAGCCTTCTCTAATAGCCTGCGTACACGGCCCTGGGACGGGGGCATCGCTGGACATTGCCGGTCTTCGCGGACTTCGTGAGCTGAGCGGTCGGGTCGCCCTCGCGGGCGGTGGCCCCGACAACCGCGCGCTCCGGCGGCGTCATCGGTCTGGTCGCCACCATGGAGAACTACGGCGGACGATCAGCGGCGCCGGCCTGCTCGGCTCGCTCGTGGTGCCATCCGGCCGGGGGGGTCCTCCCCGACCAGACCGTCCACTGCCTCGCGGAGCAGGTCGGTGTGCCCCGTGTGCCGGCCGTACTCCTCGATGCGCCGGTCCGCTCGCCGCAGGGCGGTCGCGAGGTCTGCCGCCGATTGCCCAACCAGCCCGGATGGTAGAGGCTGAGGCCAGGTCCCCGGATGTGCCGTCGCGACGCCGGTGGCCGGGTTCATTGATTACGACCGAGGAGGGGTCCATGGCAGAGGTGAAGCCCATTCCGGAGGGCTACCCGCGAGTCATCCCGTACCTGAGCATCGACGGAGCGGGCGCCGCGATCGAGTTCTACACGGACGTGTTTGGCGCGAATGAGCGGATGCGCATGCCCGCACCGGGTGGGAAGATCGGACATGCTGAGCTGGAGTTCGGTGACTCCCTGGTCATGCTCGCGGACGTGTTCCCGGACATGGGGGGCAATCCCCGAAGAGCATCGGCGGTACACCGGTGACCGTCATGCTCTACGTCGAGGACGTCGACGCCGTCTTTGACCGCGCCATCAGCGCCGGCGCGACCGCGGAGCGGAAGGTCGAGGACCAGTTCTACGGCGACCGGTCGGGGAGCTTCGTGGACCCGTTCGGGCACAAGTGGCACGTGGCCACCCACGTCGAGGACGTGCCCCCGGAGGAGATGGAGAAGCGCGCCGCTGCGGCCATGGGCGGCTGACGCCTACCGCGATCGGCCCCCGGGACCGCCGGTGGCACGTCCTAGCCGCTCGGTGACCCGCCTCGACGCCAGCCGCACGCCTTCACCAGCCGGGGCTGCTCTGTCCCGTTGCCCCGACGGCACTGTCGGATTCCCGCGGCCTCGTCTGGTAGGCCCTCCGCGTCCGCGAGCCCTCCGACTGCGTATCTGATAGGCAGCGTAGGAAGCTGCTGGTGGCCCTGCGCCGACATTTCTCGGGTCGGACCCCGGCGTTCGCCGGCCGCCTGTGTCACATTTGGGCCGGCGGCGGTGCTGGGAAGGTGTGGCGGGATTGCAGGCGCGTGACGCGGGCCGGACGGAGCCGCCCGAGCAGACGGCGGACGACGCGGCCTTCGAGGCCCTTTTCCGCGCCCAGTACCCCGCGGTCGTCCGGCTGGCGCACGGCGTGGTCGGCGACGGGCAGGCCGCGCAGGACGTGGCTCAAGAGGTCTTCCTCGCCGCGTACCGACGGTTCCCCGGCGGGGCGGAGCAGGCGGTCGGGTGGGTGCGGATCGCAGCGGTGCACACAGCGCTCAACCACCTGCGCGGCGAACGCCGCCGCGGCCGCCGCGAATCGGGAGCCCCCGGCGACAGCCTGCCCAGCGCCGAAGACGTTGTCGTCGGCCGGGAGGAGCGGGCCGAGGTGCGGCGCGCGCTCGGCCGGCTGCCGGCCCGCGCCGCCACGGTCGCCGTGTTGCGGCACAGCGGGCTGAGCTACATCGAGATCGCCGATGTGCTCGGCGTCCGGGTCGGTCAGGTCGGGACCCTGCTGAAACGGGCAGAGTCCGCGCTTCGCAAGGAGATGGAACGTGCGACACGTCGCTGACGGGAGCCTGCGGCGGCTCGGGGACGAGCCGCCCGCCGTTCCCGACCGGGTGGTCCACCACGTGGCGGGCTGCGCCCGCTGCACCGAGCGTCAGGCACGGATCGCGGCCGACGCCGAGTTGCTGGCACGGGCGTTCTCTGGTCCACGGCCGGCGCCGGACGTCGACCGGGCATGGGACCGGCTGCGCATGTCGCTGGACCGTCAGGACACGCCCGCCGCAGTTGAGGTGCCCCGGCTGCATCGCGTTCGCAGGGTGCCGCTGCGCACCACCATCCTGGCCGGGGCGGTCGGGCTCGTGGTGGCCGGGACCGCGGCGGCGGCGACGCTGACCACGGTCTTCGCGCCGACCCACGTGGTGGCGCTGTCGCTGCCGCGCAGCGACCTGCAAGATGTCGCCGCGGTGATGGGGGTCGGTGGCGGTGGCGGACTGGGGGGCTTCCCCTCGCCGAGCGGCTCGCGGACGCTGCCGTTCGGCACCGTCTCCTGGCAGTCTTCCGGACCGCCGCGCACGGTCCCCTCGCTCGGCGAGGCCGTCCGGGCGGCCGGGTTCCGGCTGATCCTGCCCGCCCGGCTGCCCGTGGGCGTCGGTGCCACCGAGGAGATCAGCGTGCAACCGCAGGTGCGGGTGACGGTCAGGTTCGACCCTGGCGAGCCGTCGGTCGGCGGCAGCCGAGTGGACCTGCAACTCGGCCCCGCCGTGCTCGTCGAGTACGGCTCGGCGGGTGGCGGGAACCTGCCCACGCTCGCGGTGCTCACCACGCCGCGGCCGACGGCGCTGTCCTCCGGCGCGAGCACGAGCCAGATCGAGTCGTTCCTGCTCGCCCGCCCCGGCCTTCCGGAGCCGCTGGTCGAGGAGATCAAGCTGCTCGGCGACCTGAGCACCACGTTGCCGGTGCCGGTGCCCCCGGGCGCCTCGGCCCGCTCCGTCACGATCGATGGCGCACCGGGCGTGCTCGTCGCGGACCAGACCAACGCGGCCGCGGGGGTCGTCTGGGAGGACCAGCGCGGGATCGTGCACCTGGTGGCCGGCCTGGTGGACACCAGGGATCTGCTGGAGGTGGCCGATCAACTCGGATGACGCGACCGCGGCCCGCTCACCGGCTGCCCCGGCGACCTCGCCGGCGATCCACACCGCCGGCCTGGCCAAGCGTTACGGCCACACCGTCGCCGTGAAGTCGCTGACCATGACCGTGCCGCGGGGCGAGGTGTTCGGCTTCCTCGGCCCGAACGGCGCCGGCAAGACCACGGTCGTGAAGCTGCTGCTCGGGCTGGTCCGGCCCACGGCCGGCGAGGTCATGGTGCTCGGCGCGCCGGCCGGCGACCGCGAGACGCGCCAGCGCATCGGCTACCTGCCCGAGCTGTTCCGCTACCAGCCGCTGCTCACCGCGGCCGAGGTCCTGCGCCTGCACTGCCGGCTGCTGCGCCTGCCACGCGGCAGCTGGGACCACGAGATCCGGGGTGGACTGGACACGGTCGGTCTCGAGGACCGCGGCGCCGACCGCGTCGGCACCTTCTCCAAGGGCATGCAGCAGCGGCTGGGCCTCGGGGTCGCGCTGCTGGGCGATCCCGAGCTGGTCGTGCTCGACGAACCGACCAGCGCGCTGGACCCGGTCGGCCGCCACGACGTGCGCGAGATCATCCGCACTCTCGCCGGCCGTGGCGCCACGGTGTTCCTGAACACCCACCTGCTCGACGAGGCCCAGCAGGTCTGCCACCGGGTCGCCGTCATCGACAAGGGCACCGCGCTCGCGATCGGCAGCCTCGAGGAGATGCTCGGCCGGCAGACGAGCGTCCGGGTGCGCGTCGACGGTCTACGGGACGGCTGGCGAGAGGCGGTCGGCACGTTCGGGCAGTGGCACCCGCACGACGACGGCTTCACCGTCGACGGCATCGACGCCGACCGCATTCCCGACCTGGTCGGCGAACTGGTTGCCCGCGGTGCGCGGGTGCGCGCCGTGGTCCCCGAGACGAAGAGTCTGGAAGCCCGCTTCCTCGAACTCCTGGGCGCAGAATGAACCCCATCCTGGTCATCGCCGGCCTCACCGTCCGAGAGGCGGTGCGCCGCAAGCTGCTCGCCGCGTTCCTGGCCATCACGGTCATCGTGGTCGGGCTCAGCGCCTGGGGCTTCGACCGGCTGGCCCGCACCTCGAGCCTCACCTCAGGGGAGCGGAACCTCGCGGTGCCGCAGGCGCTGATCCTCTTCGTCTTCATGTTCAGCTTCGTGGTTGCCCTCAGCGCTTCCGCGATCGCGTCGCCGTCGGTGTCGAGCGAGGTCGACAGCGGCGTCCTGCTTACGATCGTGACCCGACCGGTGCGCCGAGCGGAGGTGCTGCTCGGCAAGTGGCTCGGGCTAGCGGGCCTGCTGTTCCTCTACGCCTGCGCCGTGTGCGCCCTCGAGTTCGCCGTCGTCGACGCGGTCGGCGGTTTCCTGCCACCGTCACCGGTACTCGTGGCGCTCTACCTGTTCGCCGAGGGTGCCCTGCTACTCACGCTCACCTTGTTCCTGAGCACCCGGCTGTCCGCGATCGCGGGCGGCGTGATCAGCGTTGCCGTCTTCGGGGCCGGCTGGCTTGCCGGCGTCGTCGGGACCTTGGGCACCTCGCTCAACATCTCCGCGCTGCGGACGATCGGCCAGGTCGGCCGGTACCTCATTCCGACGGACGGGCTGTGGCATGGCGCGATCTACCACCTGTCGCCCGCATCGCTGATCGTCCAGCATCTCGTCGAGGGCGGTCGCGCGGGGGATCCGTTCGTCGCCAGCTCGGCGCCATCCTGGGCCTACCTGGCCTGGGTGCTGTGCTGGTTCCTAATCGTGCTGGCCGCCGGCCTGGTCAGCTTCGAGCGCGGCGAGTTGTGAGAGCGCCCGGGAGACTCGGTGGGGCTCGAAGGAGCGACATCCTCGAGCAACCTTTCAGGTGCCGCCGGTGACAGCGCCGAACGTTCGGCGTGACCGCTCAGTCGCGCTGAGCACGAAAGGCGCGCCCCCGTCGGTGACCTCGTCGGCCTTGCGGCGACGGAATCGACCTGCACCTCGCCGACGGGATGGGACACGGTTCATCCAGAGGTGCCTTGATGCGCTACCTGGTCGCCAGTCCGGCCGCCCATATCGCTCGGCCGGGGCGATCCCGGTCGTGCTTCACGAGGTGGCCAGTTCGGCTAGGTGGGCCAGCGAATTGCCGAGATGGTCAGGACGGAACGGGGGGAACCCGATGTGCTCGCGGAGGGAGTCCGGGACCGTCGACCAGTCATAGGTAAGAGTGACTTTCGTTTTGTACGGCCCGGCGGGCGCGAGGTCGTAGCGCCAGATCCAGCCGCCGAAGCCCAGGCTGCCGTCGCCGGTGTAGTGGCCCGGCTCCCAGGAGATGGCGCTGGGGGGGTCGAACACCTGCACCCTGTTGGCCATCTGGTAGCCCCCGTCCGGGCGGTTTTCGTGGTACATGGCCATGCGGAAAATCTGCCCGGCCGCGGTCAACGGCTGACTATCGAGAGGTTCGCGGACCCAGCCGGTGCCGTCGATCGCGGCGTGCTTGGCTGGGTCGGCAAGAACCCCGAAGATGACGTCCGCCGGGACATTGATGACGGCGGTGGCGCTGACGCTCTCGTTGGCCATGTCGCCGCCTCCTCATGGGCTGGAACCCTTCTGCCAGTTCTGACCGTAGCCAGGAGCGGAACTCATCGGTCGAGCTGCCAGCGCCTGGACGGCAGCATCGTGCCCGGAGGCCGCCGACCCGCAAGGAGTTGGATCAGCGGATCAAGGAACTCGAAGCCGAGGTGGCGCGGCTCGGGCCGGTAGCTGCGCCGACGATCAGGTCGGCTTTTTGGCCAGGTAAACCGTGTTGGTGGCGCTACGGTTTTGGAGTGGGTTGGGGAAGCTGACAACCTCCGCGGCGACGTCGACGAACACCTCCGCGAGGACCGCGAGGTAGGCGTCGTCGGGCGGGTCGTT
>Ga0307373_10001708_pt1 | contig 40900 bp, 44 predicted proteins | sample OX2MG_FD_202534 | JGI IMG/M metagenome (GOLD analysis project Ga0307373, IMG submission 202534) | Soil microbial communities from Risofladan, Vaasa, Finland - OX-2 | ecosystem: Environmental > Terrestrial > Soil > Coastal area > Acid sulfate soil | place: Finland: Risofladan, Vaasa | collected...
GTCGGGGTGGTGAAGACGGCGTAGACCGCGATGATCGAGGCGACGTCGCCGTAGAGGTTCGGTCCCAGCACCCGACCGGCAATCGCGTGGTAGACGAAGCCACCGACGCCAGCGACCAGGCCTCCGGCGAAGAGGACGAGGTTCTGCCGGACCAGGCGGCTCGACTTCAACCGCTCCAGGCGGGGGCCGAGCGCCCGCTGGGGAGCTTTGTCCACGACCCGGCGATTCTAGGGTGGCGGCTGCTGGGCGCGTCGGGGGGAGGGGTGGCCCCCGACCTTCCCTATCCTTTGCTGCTGGCGATGGAAGAAAGAGAGGCCGCCGAGGTCGCCGAACCGCTGGTCTCGGTCGTGGTGGTCAGCCACAATGTCAAAGACCTCCTCCTCGACTGCCTGACCGCCCTCCACCAGCGAACCGACGTCCCCATCGAGGTGATCGTCGTAGACAACAACTCGAAGGACGGCTCCGCCGCCGCGGTCGAGGAGGGGTTCCCGGCTGTCAGGCTCCACCGGATGCGCAAGGACTCGGGTTTCGGGCGCGCCCACAACGCCGGCCTCGAGCTCTCGAGCGGCCGTTTCGTGCTGCTGCTGAGCCCGGAGGTGATGCTCAAGCCGGGCTGCATCGGCGAGCTATCCGACTTCCTTCTTGTCCGGCCCGACGTGGGTGCGGTCAGCCCCCGGCTGACCAGTCCTGACGGGCGCCTCGTCGAGGGCGCCCGTCGCGCCTTTCCTACCCCCGGCCTCGCGCTCTATCGGCTGGTCGGGTTGAGTCGGCTCTTTCCTCACACGAGGCGGTTCGGCCGCCACAACTTTGGCTATCTGCCGGCCGACCGGCCGCACGAGATAGACGCCGGCACCTCGGCCTGTCTGATGATCCGGCGGGCGGCGTTCGCGAAGGTCGGCCAGTTCGACACCGACTACTTCATGTACGGCGAAGACCTCGATTTCTGCTACCGGCTCAAGCAGGGGGGCTGGAAGGTCTTCTACGTCCCCGCGGCGGAGGCGGAGCGGCACTCGGGTGTGCCGACCCCGGAGGAATCGAGGCGTCACCGCTACGAGATGCACAGCTCGATGTGGACCTTCCACCACAAGCACTACGCGGACGAGCTGCCGGCTTTCGGGAACGGCCTGGTCTGGGCGTCGATCTGGACCCGCTGGGCATTTCTCAGCGGCTGGTCGGTGGTCAGCCGAACCAACCCGCCGGGCGACTAGGGCCTCGCGGCCGGAATGGGGTGATTCCGGCCAAGATGCGCGTCGCGGCCCGCGAGCGGCTGCAGGTCGCGCTCGGGCGCGTTCTCCGCCTGCGCCGGACCGAGCTGGGTCGGGCGCTCCGCATGGCGGGGCTGGCGATAGTCCTCGGCTGCGGCATGTACACCGCCTTCAACGGGACCCAGGCGATCTTCCTGGTCCGCACCGGCGCGCGGGCCTACCCTGCCTTCTTCATAGTCCTCGCCGTCAGCGTCTGGCCGGCCATCACGGCGCTGGCGGCGGCCAACCGGCGCTGGGGCCCGGACGCTGCTTTCCGCTACAACCTGGCTCTCAACGCGGTCGTCCCGCTCACCGTCTACCTGGCGTACCGGCTGGCCGAGAACACTGTCGTCAGCTTTCTCGCGATCGTGGTCTATTCGGTGGCCTTCGAGGTCCTGATGATCCAGTTCTGGGCCTTCGTCGGCCAGTACTTCGACATCCAGGAGGCGAAGCGCGTCTATCCGGTGATCGCTGCCGGTTCCGGTCTCGGCTACATCTTCGCGGGTGCCCTCACCACGGTGGTCGCCGAGGTGAGCGGGCAGCCCGAACTGCTGGTCCTCGGCTGGGCCGCCGGCTGCGCCGCCAGCGTTCCGATCGCCGCCGCGATCAGTCGCCGGCTGCGCCGCCCGGTGTCCCTGGACGTCGGCGATCCCTTTGGGCCGGAGGAGGGCGTGGTGGTAGCCGGCACGCTTCATGGGCTGCGGGACGCGTTCGGCTACTTGCAGGTCAGCCGGCTGGTCCTGGCACTGGTCCTGCTCGGGACGGTGCTGCTGGTCGTCATGAGGGTGTCGGACTACCTGGTCGCGCTGGTCTTCGTCGACTCGACCCGCAACGTTACCGAGCTCAGCGTCCTCCTCGGCAATGCGTGGATGCTCAGCTACCTGGTCCAGATCGCCCTCGGCCTCTGGGTAACGCCCTGGCTGCTGGCGCGAGCCGGGATCAAGAACGCGATCCTGGCGCTGCCGGTTGCGACGCTGGCGGGCTTCTCCCTGGTGGCCCTCTCACCCCGGCTGGCCGCCGCGCTCTTCCTCTTCGTGGTCCGCAACGGGCTGCAGACCGGCGTCGACGACCCCGCCCGCAACGTCCTCGACGGCGCTCTGCCCGAACAGGTCCGGCCCCGCCTCGCGCTGCTCCAGGACAACTTGGTGCTTCCCGGGTCCGCCGCCCTGACTGGGATCGGCTTGGCCGTCATCGCGGCCTTCTTCGGCTCCGCCTCGGTCCTCTTTTTGGCCTGGCTGGGGATCGTCGTGGCGCTCTTGTTCCTCGCCTGCGCTCTCTGGGTCCGCGGCCTCTACGTCGGCGCCGTCTTCCAGCGGCTGCGCTCGCACACCTTATCGCTGGACGATCTCGAGCTGGCCGTCGGCCTCCGCAGCCTGGGGGAGGTGTCCGAGCTCAGGGGCTACCTCGCCGGGGACGATCCCGAGATCCGCCGCTTCGCCGCCACCGCCCTGAGCCGTGTTTCCGGCGAGGGGTTCGCCGAGCTGGCGCCCGAGCTGGTGCTCTCGGCCGACCCCGCGCTCCGGCGGCTGGCCTTTGAGCTCTCCCCGGCAGGCGCGCTGGGTGAGGACCTGCTGGCGATCGGCGCCGCGGACCGCGATCCCTGGGTGGTGGCTGCCGCGGCGGTCGCCGGCAGCCGGAGCCGTCCGCCGTGGGCGAGGTCGGGGGAACTGCTGGCCCGACTGCGGCATTCGCCCGGTGCCCCCGGCCGCTCCGCCGCCGCCTGGGCGGCGTCCTTCACCGGCGAATTGGAGCCGGTGCAGGCCGCGCTCGCCGATCCCCGCGCCGCTGTTCGCCTGGAAGCGGTCAGGAGCCTGGGCCGGATGCGGAGCGAGACACCGGGCACCGCCCGGTCCCTGCTGACCCGAATCGGCGACAAGGATCTCGAGGTGCGCCGCGAGACGCTTCGCCAGCTCGGCCGATGGGCCGCGCCGGCCGCCGCCGCCGAGGACCTCGGCCCGCTCCTGGTGGAGTGTCTCGGCACCGGCGACCCGGTGAGCCAGCACCTCGCCGGCGAAGCGATCTCGGTCCAGTGTCCCGCCGCCCTGGAGGCCGCCCTGCCCTTGCTGGAGGGCGAGCCGAGGATCGCGGTCGCCGTGCTCGAGGCGATCTTTCGCTCCGGGCGCGTGGAGATGATCGCGGCCGCCACGCGGCGCCTGGAGGCGGCGCTGGCTGCCGGGGAGCTCTCTGCCGACCATTCCCACCGCCTCGGCCGGTTCGGTCGCCTGGGCGGCCCCGGCAGCGAGGATCAGCGCTGGGCGGGACTCCGGGTCGCTCTCGACGATCACCGCGAGCAGACCATCGAAGTCTGCCTTGCGGCGCTCCGCTCCCTCCATGACAAGCGGGGCTTCGCACGGGTCGAGCGCGGCCTGCGCTCCGGCGATCCGGCCGCGCGGGCCGTGGCGATCGAGACGCTGTTAAACTTCGGCCCGCCCCGCCTGGTCGAACCACTGGCCCGGCTGCTCGACCCCGGTCGCCTCGAGGTCGGCGCCGCTCGGCCGCTCCGCGAGGTGGAAATCGGGAAGCTGGAAAAGCATCCCCATGAGTGGGTCCGGCGCGCGGTGGCCGACGTGGGGGGCGGGCGGCAGGAGAGCATGAAAGACCTGGTCGCGCTCAAAGGGGTGCCGCTCTTCGCAACCCTCAGCCTCGAGCAGCTGGCAAGTATTGACCGCCTTATGGTCACCCGCAGCTACGAGGCGGGAGAGCAGATCTTCAAATGGGGCGACCTCTCCAGCGAGCTCTATGTGGTGCTCCAGGGGTCGGTCAGGATCCACCGCGACCAGGGCGGCAGGCAGGTGACGCTCGCTCGCCTGGGGCCGAACAGCTTCATGGGCGAAATGGCGCCCTTCACGGACGAGCCGCGGTCGGCAGGCGCCGAGGCGGTCGAGCCGACCACCGTCAGGGTGCTCCGCAAGGACCGGCTGGGAGCGATCCTGCACGAACACCCAGAGGTGCTGATGGAGGTCATCAAGAACCTCAGCCGCCGGCTCATGGTTGCCAACACGCAGCTTGAGGAGGCGGCGCGGGCCAGGGCCGAGATCGAGCCGACCTCCGGTCCTCAGGCCTCCTCGCGCCGGTAGGGCTCGAGCAGCGCCACGTCGGTTTCGTTCAGCTCGACCTGGACGTTCACGCCAACCACCTCGATGACCTTGGCGATCGGGACCACGACCTGCTTGCCGAGCAGGCCCTCGCGGGCGATTACCAGCTCGGTGGTGCGGCCCCTGTCGTTGGTCAGCAGCTCCACGACGTGGCCGATCCGGTTGTCGCCGGCCCAGACGGGGCTGCCGGCGCTGATCTCGTGGAAAACCTCGCCAGGCGTGAGGTCGGCCTCGACCGGCGGCAGGTAGGGCGCGTTCCCCAGCAGCGCTCCGGCGACCGCCAGGAAATTGGCGAGCCCGTAGCCCGGCGGCGCCTGCCAGTGCTCGCCGGGGGCCGCGAAGCCGGCTTCCTCGTGACGCGGGAGCTTCGACAGCTCGTCGGGAGAGAGGTCGGCGCTGAGCCCGTCCGGTCCGGCGTCGCGGATGTGCTCGAGTGGGATCACGCGGTCGTCCACCACGAGGTGGGTCACCTGGTGCGCGCCCTCGTCCACGACCAGGCGCTCGACCTGGCCGAAGCGCGAGCCGTCCGAGGCGAGCACGTCCTCGCCGATTCGGAGCGCCCTCACAGGAGCAGGTCCGCGCCGGTGCCGCCCCGCTCCGGCGCGGTCTCGGTCTCGGGCTCGCCCGGCGTCCCCGGACGCACCTCGATCTTCTGCCGGGCGGAGTCCAGCTTGGCCTCGCAGATCTTCAGGTAGCGGCGGCCCTCGGCCACCGCTTCGATCGCCTGCTCCAGGGTCAAGTTGCCCTCCTCGAGCGCGCGCAGGCGGGCGTCGAAGAGCTCGATCGCCTGCTCATAGCTGAGGTCCTCGACCGGCGTCTCGGTCACGGACGGAGCTCCTCGACGCGGGCCCCGAGGCTACCCCGATGCAGGCGTACTTTAAGCCGGCGGCTGACCATGGTGTCGGCCGCGGCACGGATCACCAGGCCCGTCTCCTCATCCTCGGTGATGCTGTACCCGCGGGCGAGGACCGCCTCCGGCGAGAGTGCCTCGAGGCGGCCGGCGCGGTTTAGCAGGTCGCGGCGGACATCGGCGAAGCGCTCCTCGGCGAGCTGAGCCAGGCGGACGGTGCCACGGCGCCGCGCGAGGTCGAGGCGGCGGCTCGCGAGGAGGCGCTCGGCGCCCGCCTCGAGCCGGCGTCCGCGCTCGCCGAGCTCTGCCGCTCGGCGAGCGAGCTGCTGAGCGGGGCTCAGCCTTGCCAGGTCGGCCGCGGCCCGGTCAAGGCGCCTTCGGCGAAGCTGCAGCTGGGCGGGGAGCAGGAGGTCGAGCCGCTCGCGGCGGCGGGCCACCGCCTCGGCGCCGGCGCCGACCCGGAGCAGGCCCTCGCGGAGGATCCTCCGCCCGCGCTCGGCAAGCTGGGCCTTCAGCTCCGACTTCCGCGGCACCACCCGCGCCCCCGCCTCGGTCGGCGTCCTGCACTCCGCGTCGGAGACCATGTCGGAGAGCGTGCGGTCGGAGGTGTGTCCGAGCGCCGTCACCACCGGCAGCCTCGAGGCGAGGATCGCGCGCACCACCGGTTCGGTGTTGAAGCCGTAGAGGTCCTCGAAGCTGCCTCCGCCGCGGGCGATGATCACCACCTCGGCGCGACCGTCGCGGTTGGCCGCCCGCAGCGCGGTCGCCACGCTGCCCGGCGATGCCGCGCCCTGGACCTGGGCCGGGTAGACCAGGATCTCCATGTTCGGGAAGCGGTCCCAGATGGTCTGCTGCAGGTCGTGGATCACAGCGCCGGTAGGCGAGGTCACCAGCGCCACCGCCCTGGGCAGGAAGGGAAGCTTGCGCTTTCGCTCGGGGGAGAAGGCGCCCTCCACCTCCAGGCGCTGTTTCAGCAGCTCGATCTGCGCCCGGAGCTTGCCGACGTCGTCGAACTCCAGGTAGTCGACCAGCAGCCGGACGCGCCCGCCCTGGGCCCAGAAGTCGACCCGTCCCCGAAAGATGAACTCCTGGCCGTCCTCGGGCAGCATCGGCAGCCGGCGGGCATCGTTGCCGAATATGAAGGCCTCGATCAAAGAGGAGCTGTCGCGGATCGAGAAGCTGTAGTGGCCCTTGGCCGACAGCTTCATGCCGCTCACCTCGCCCTTCACGAACACGCTCCGCAGGGGTCCCAGTGCGACCTGGATTTGGCGGGCCAGCTCGCTGACCGTCCACGGCCGCCGAGCCTCCTGGGGCTTGATCACGAGCGATAAGTCTAGGATCGCGCCGCCAGCTTCTTGGTCTCGCGGAGGTAATCGCGCGCCATCGCCGAGTAGCTCTGGCGGATCGCCTGTTTGGGGTTCAGGCCGAGCGTCCGGGCGGCCTCCGGCAGTTCGGCCGGCGGGCCCTCGAGCTCGATGAAGAAGCCGAAGTCGAGGGTGTCGAGGGTGGTCGACACGGTTCCCATCCGCCAGCTGGCGCGTTGCTTGTGGAAGACGAATTCGACCGCGTAGCCAAGCGATTCGAGGAGGTCGCGCGCGGTGGACGCGTCGGCGACCTCGACCTCGGTCTCCTCCCGGACCTTGATGCCGTTGCTGAAGGTCGCCGGTCCCTTGCTGGTGATGATCCCGCTCTTTCCCCCGTCCAGGATCCGCAGCCGGAGGCTGACCCGGGACTTGGCCGGCACCGCGAAACGGAAGTTCTCCTCGTCGTAGGAGCCCTCGTTCACGGCGCCGATCTCCCGCAGCCGCCGTCGAAGTCGCGCCTGCTCGGCGGCGCCCGCGAGGCGAAACTTGAGCTCCGCCTCCTGGCTCCGGTCCCGGCCGGCGTGCTTGGGGCGGCGGGTCGCCATCCCGCCGAGCTTATCGGAACCGCCGCCACTTCACTTGCGGCCGGCCCGATCCTCGGCGATCATGTGGTGCTTCCTTTCACATGGCCACCAATCGAACCAGCCCCACCGGCGGCAGCGACGCTGCCTCCTTCTCGGCCTCCCACCTGACCGGTCACTTCATCGTCTGCGGGCTCGACGAGCTCGCCTTCCGTGCCGCGGAGGAGCTGGACCGGCTCCAAGAGCAGGTCGTGGTGGTCACCCCGAACACCCAGGGTCAGTTCCAGGGCCGCATCCACGCCCTCGGCCTCCACACCGTCCACGCGAACTACCGCGAGGACGCGGGCCTGCGCAAGGCGGGCATCATGGGTGCGCGCGCCATCATCATCGCCGGCGGCGACGACGTCGGAAACATCCACGCCGCGCTCTCCGTGCACGAGCTCAACCCAGGGCTCCGGGTGGTTGTCCGGATCTTCGACCCCGACCTTGGCCGCCAGATCACCTCCCTTCTCCAGGACTGCGAGGTCCTCAGCTCCTCGACCATCGCCGCGCCGGCCTTCGTCGAGGCGGCGGTCCGCGAGCGCTTCGAGCAGGTGGTCGAGGTCGCCGACCGGGTCCTGGTCCTGCGCCGCAGCTCCGTCTTCGACCCGGACGTCGTGCTGCCCATCGCCGGGGAGGATGGCGACGGGCGGCTGGTCATCTTCCCGACCGAGGGCGAGGACGTGCTCTGCCTCTCGGACACGGGCGACCTCGAGAGCGCGATGGAGGTGACCACCGCGCCTCGCCGGCGGCGACGCCGGCTCCCCTCGAGCCTGGTCTCCTTCGGCCAGCTGGTGGAGAGCCTCGCCGACGGCCGCCTCCGCTACGTCCTCGGAACGGTCGTTGGGGTGGTGCTGATCAGCTCGCTCGTGCTCCACTTCGCCGAGCCCCACTGGAGCTTCATCGACGCCGTCTACTTCACGGTCACCACCATCACCACGATCGGCTACGGCGATTTCACGCTTGGAAACGCTCCCTGGCCGGTGATGGTGTTCGGCATCTTCCTCGAGCTCGTGGGCGCCGCCGTCATCGCCATGTTCTTCGCCGTCGTGACCGACACCCTCGTGGGGACCCGGCTGCACCGGGCGCTGGGCGGCATCCACGGCAGCATGGACGACCACGTGGTCGTCTGTGGGCTCGGGAACGTCGGCCATCGGGTGGCTGAGGAGATCCACCGGATGAAGATCCCGATCGTGGCCATGGAGGTGAACGAGTCGCAGAAGGCGATCCTCCACGTCCGGCGGATGGGCATCCCGGTGCTGATCGGGGACGCTCGCGAGGTGACCAACCTGCAGAAGCTGGAGACCGAGCGGGCGCGCTGCGTCATCGTCTGCACCGACGACGACATCACCAACCTGGAGATCGCGCTCAACGTGCGGAGCCTCAGCCCGGAGTGCAAGGTCGTGCTCCAGTTGCACGACCCCGACCTCGCGGCCCGGGTACAGCGGGCCATCGGCCTCGGCATCGCGAGGAGCACCGCCGGCCTCGCCGCGCCGGCCTTCGTCTCGGCGGCGCTCCGGCACCGGATCCTGACCATGCTCCCTGTCGGCGACCGCACCCTGGTGGTCGCCCGCGCCAGCGTGGTGGAGTCCGCTGACGCGGTTGGCCGGAGCGTCCAATGGCTGCTGGACGGTCCCTTTGCCAGGGTCCTGCTGCTCACCCGCGGGTCGGACCTGAGCTGGAGGCCGCCACCTGAGACGGTTTTCGAAAGCGGAGACGAGCTGGTCCTGGTAAGCACCCGCAAGGGGCTCGACGAGGTGCTCCGCCGAACCGAGCTGGTGGCCCCGGCGGAGGCTGCCGGCAAGCGCGGCTGAAACGAGGGGCCCAGCTTCTCGCCGGAACCGGACAGGCGGATCCGCTGTGCATAGCTGACCGCTAGAATCTAGGCGTGCCTAAATCTGAGGTAGGGGTTCGCCGTACTTCCAGGGCCCAGGAGGACTACCTGAAGGCGATCTACCAGCTGGGTGGAAGCGCCGAGCTCGTGCCCACCTCGCGGCTGGCGCAGGAGCTGAAACTGAGCGCGGCCTCGATCAGCGAGATGCTCGACAAGCTCGCTTCGCTGAAAATGGTGGACCACAACCGATATCGCGGAGCCCGTCTCACGACCGAGGGCGAGGCGCTCGCCCTGGAGATGGTGCGCCACCACCGGTTGCTCGAGACCTACCTTGTCAGCGCCCTCGGCTACGGCTGGGACGAGGTCCACGAGGAGGCCGACCGCCTGGAGCACGCGATCTCCGAGCGGCTGGAGGAGAGGATGTGGACCGCGCTCGGGCGCCCCCGGGTGGACCCGCACGGCGATCCCATCCCGACCGTGGACGGGCGCCTGCAGCCGCGTGGGCTCCGGTCCTTGGTCGCCTGCACCGGGGGCGAGCGGGTGGTCGTTGAGCGCGTCTCCGACCGCGATCCCGAAAAGCTGCGGGCGATCTCCGCCCTCGGACTCAACCCCGGGACCCGGGTCCGGGTGGTGGCGGAGAGCCGCTGGGAGGGCCCGATCCTGCTGGCGCTCGGCAGGCGCCGTCTGGAGGTGCCGCTGGGCCTGGCCCGGGCACTCTTCGTGGAGAGTTGAGGGTCCGCGGCGAGGTCCTCACCGGCGAGGACCTGCAGCGATCCCACGACCGGGCCCGGGTGGTCGATGCCCGTCACCGCCGGCGGCGATTGGCGCTCTGGTGGCTCCTGATCGGCCCCGGCGTGCTGGCGATGCTGGGCGAAAACGATGGCCCCAGCATGCTGTCCTACGCCGCCACCGGCGCCACCTACGGGATCGGCTTCTTTCTTCCCTTCATAGTGCTCACCTTCCTGGCGGCCTACGTCGTCCAGGAAATGGCGATGCGCGTCGGCGCCGTCACCCATCGCGGCTATGGAGAGCTGGTGTTCCAGCGCTTCGGGCGCTTTTGGGGCTGGCTCTCGGCCGGCGACCTCGTGGTCACCAACTTCGTGACCCTCATCACCGAGCTGATCGCGGTCAGGGTCGGCGCAGCCTACTTCGGCGTCCCGCCTCTGGTCGCTGTGGGTGCCGGGGTCGCCCTGGTCGTCTTCAGCGTGGCGGGGGGGCGGTACTGGCGCTGGGAACGGGTGGCGCTCAGCCTGGCCGGGCTCAACCTCGTCTTCCTGGTGGCGGGGGTAATGACACATCCCGACCCGGCGGCCCTCGCCGGCGCCTTCGCGACCTGGAAGCCGCTGCCGGGAGGCTCGCTGCAGACCTTCCTGCTCCTGCTCGCCTCCGACATCGGGGCGACGGTCACGCCCTGGATGATCTTCTTCCAGCAGAGCGCGGTGGTGGACAAGGGGATGACGCCTCGCGACATCCCTGAGGGAAGGCTTGACACCCTCGCCGGAGCGCTCCTGGCCGCACTGGCGGGCTGCGGGGCGCTGCTGGCGGCGGCGGTCCTCTTCGAGCACCACGTCGACCCAGCCCAGCTCCAGGCCGGGACCGGGTTCGCGCAGGCGCTCCAGCGCTGGGCAGGAGCGCCGGTGGCGGCCCTCTTCTCGATCGGCCTGATCGAGGCTGGAGCGCTCGCCCTGCTGACCATCTCGGCCAGCACCGCGTACGCGGTCGGGGAGGCCGTCTCCGGCGCCCACAGCTTCAACCGGCGCATCGGCGAGGCTCCGCTTTTCTACGCGCTCAACGTGGGCACCGCCGCGCTGGCGGCCGCGATCGTGCTCATCCCGGGCGCGCCGCTGCTGAGCATCGCCCTCAACGCCAACCTGCTGGCGATCGTGCTGATGCCCGCCGCGCTGGTCTTCCTGATCCTGCTCGCGAGCGACCGCGAGATCATGGGCACCCAGGCCAACCGGTCGAGCACCAACCTTTGGGCTGCGGGCGTGACCGGCCTGGTCGCCTTTGCCGGAAGCGCCTACGCGGTGGTTGCTTTCCTGGCCACCGTGGGGGGAACGAGATGAGGGAGCCGGGCCTTCCCGAGCACGTCCGACACATCTACGAGGGGGAGCCGGACGAGGACCTGATCGAGGCGCTGGAACCCGACCAGCTGGTCGATGCGATGGAGTCCAAACTTCCTTGCCGGCTGCTTGGTCGCTGGACCAGGACCGGGCTCTGGGCGCTTCGGGTGTTCGTGCTGACGATGACGGGCCTTGTCGTCTACACCTTCGTGGCAAGCCTCGGCGCCCGGGGTTGACGATGGCGGCTACTCCTGTCTCGCTCGCGCTAACGGTGGCTTCAGGATTCTTGCCTAGCATCTTCGGGATCTGATGGCGGTACCAACGCGGCCGGATGGCCGCCGGGCGAGGGCGTCCGCCGGTCGGATGAAGGGTCTCCAGGTGATGGCGATCTTCTTGGTCGGGATCGCCCTCAGTGGAGTTTCGGGTGCGCTCGCCTTCTTCCTGCCGGCGCTGGCGACCGCGGCCAGCATCTCCGGGCAGCCGGTTACGATCCCCTCGCCGTCGGCCGTCGCGGCCCTGGCGTCACCTACCCCGCCGTCCTCGGCCGGAGGGCCCTTCACCGTCCTCCTGCTGGGCTCCGACGACGACGAGAAGTTCGATCCCAACCACGTCCTCACCCAGTCGATGATCCTGGTCCGGGTCGACCCCGCCGCCAGGCAGGTGACGATGCTGTCGATCCCCCGCGACCTCTGGGTGCCGCTCTCGGTGGGCGGAACCGCCAAGATCGACGGCGCCTACTCCTACGGAGGGCCCGCGGCGGCGATCGCGACCGTCGAGCAGAACTTCGGCGTCCACATCGACGACTACATCTGGGTCGGGTTGAAGGGCCTCATCAAGCTGATCGACGCGCTGGGCGGCGTGGACGTGGTCGCCACCAACCCGGTCCTCGACGACTACTACCCGCAGGACATCAACAGCAACAATCCCTATGGCTACGAGCGGGTCGCGGTCCTCTCCGGTCCCCAGCACCTGGACGGGACCACCGCGCTCCAGTACGTGCGCTCGCGCCACGGTGACCTCGAGGGCGACTTCGGCCGCTCCCAGCGGCAGCAGCAGGTCCTGCTCGCCATCCGCGCCAAGGCCTCGCAGATGACGATCGCCGACATCCCCGACCTCGCCGCGGCCTTCAACGGCGAGCTCAAGACCAGCATGAGCATCGCCCGCGTGCGCGAGCTCCTTCCCCTCGCCGGGCAGATCAAGCCCGAATCCATCCGCCAGATCGTGATGCTCTCGCCGTACACCTCGCTCGGGACCATCGACCAGCAGTCGGTGGTGTTGGGGAACTGGAACCTGATCCTCCCGCTGGTGAGGCAGTACTTCCCGTGAGCTCGACCCGCCCCTGGGTCCCGGCCGCCCTGGTCGCCAGCATGCTGGTGGTCGCCTCCGGCACTTACGTGCTGCTGGGCGCCCACCAGTCGCCGATCCGCCAGCACGCCAAGACGCCGGTCCAGGTGGCGCCGCCGGCCCCGGCACTGAAGCTTCCGGGCACCATGTACATGGTGCAGGCCGGCGCCGTCTACAGCCTCTCGTCGGGGAAGTTCAGCCAGCTGACCGATCCCTCGGGGTGGGCCCAAGTCGCCGTCATTCCCGACGGCAGCGGCCTGATCGCCGTCAAGCGCACCGGGTACTACTCCGACCTATATCACCTCGGGCTCGACGGCCACGTCGTCGCCCAGCTGACCCATAACGCGGCACCCTCTCGCTACTCCGACATCGGCACCAACCACTGGTCCTTCTACCCGAGCGTCCAACCGGGCTCGCGAACCATCTTCATGAGCTATGACTCCGGCAAGGACTACAGCTACGAGGTGGATCTGGCCATCTGGCAGATTCCCATCGGCGGCGCCAGGTCCGGCTGGCGGCAGTGGAGTTACCCCAATGGCTACACCGGAGGTGATGTCCAGCCGGTGCCGCTGGCATCGGGCGGGCTGCTCTACGTCAAGTATGACCAGGACGCGAACGGCAACAAGGCGTCCCAGATCTGGCTGAAGTCGAGCCAGTACGGCAACTCGACCGCCCTCACGAGCCTCGCCGACGATTGCTCGCAGCCCGCCCTGTCGCCCGACGGAACGACTCTCGCGATGGTCTGCAGCTACCAGCAGCAGCGAGCGGACCTGGTGCTGGCGCCCTTCAACGGCACCTCGCTGGGTCCGCCGCGGACCGTGCTTTCCCAGGTCGTCGCCCAGCCGACCTGGGCGCCGGACGGTTCGGGCATAGCCTTCTTCTCCCCAGCTCTCGCCGACCAACCCTTCCAGCTCTGGTGGCTGCCGAAGACGCAGTACACGCCGCCGGCCCCCAGCCCCTCGCCCGCGGTCGTGGCGAGCCCTTCGCCGAAGTCAAAGTCGGCCTCGAAGCCAGTCGCGAGCCCCAAGCCGGCGCCAAGCCCGACGCCGGTTCCCCCGCCCAAGGCGGTGCAGATCACCACCGACCTCGGCCTCGACGCGACGGCTCCGATCGCCTGGAGGCCCTGACTCCCAGCTGGTCCTAAGTCCTAGCCGCCGATCTGGCTCATCGACTTGGCGGGCTTGATGAAGCCGGCCTCGCCGATGTGGTGACCCTCCTCCTTCTGCCAGATCGCGGCCTCGATCACGCGCGCGATCGAGTCGTCGGAAGCACCCGATCTCATCAGGTCGCGCAAGGGGGTCTCCTGGAGCGAGAAGAGACAGGTCCGCAAACCGCCCTCGGCGGTCAGCCGGATCCGGTTGCAGGTGGTGCAGAAGGCCTGGGAGACGCTGGAGATGAAACCGACCCCGCCTGGGGCCCCGTCGGCGAAACCGTAGTTGTTGGATGGCGCGGGCCGGTCGTTGGGCCGGGGCGCGAGCGGGAACTGCTCCTCGATGCGGTCCTGCAGCACCTGCGAGGGGACCACCAGGTCGGGGCGCCAGTTACCGTCGCCGTCGAGAGGCATGAACTCGATGAAGCGGACCTCGTACCCCTTCTCGCGCGCCAGCCGGGCGAAGTCGACGACCTCGTCGTCGTTCTGGCCCTTCATCACCACGACGTTGAGCTTGATCGGATTGAGCCCGGCCTCCTCGGCGGCGCGGATGCCGTCCATCACCTTTTTGAAGGCGTCGACCCGGGAGATCTCCTTGAAGCGGTCGATGCTGAGGGTGTCGAGCGAGATGTTCACCCGCTTGAGCCCGGCGCGGGCCAGCTTTTCGGCCTTGCCCGCGAGCAGGACACCGTTGGTCGTCATGGTGATGTCGAGGGTCGGGTCGAGCTCGCCGATCATGCCGATCAGCTCCTCGACGCCGATCCGCACCAGTGGCTCGCCGCCCGTGATCCGGATTGTGCGGACGCCGTAGCGCTCGACGAAGAGCTGGGCCAGGCGCCGGATCTCCTCGAAGCGAAGGACATCCTCGCGGCCCAGCCACTTCAGGCCCTCGGCGGGCATGCAGTAGATGCAGCGAAAGTTGCAGCGGTCGGTGACCGAGATCCGGAGGTCGTCCGCGACCCGGCCATAGCTGTCGCGCAGGACTTCGGACATATGCCGGATGATACCCGCGTGGGGTTTGAGTTCATCCTCTCCGAGGTCACCGGGTCGGTGGGAGTCGTGACCCTCAACCGGCCGAAGGTCCTCAACGCGCTGAGCCCCGAGTTGATGGCCGAGGTCACCGGCGCCCTCGGCGAGATGGAGCGCGATACGGCGGTCAGGGCCGTGGTGATCACCGGCGGCCCGAGGGTGTTCGCCGCCGGCGCCGACATCGGCGACATGGCGGACCGGGGCCCCGTGGACCAGCTCACCCGCGACCAGACGGGCCGCTGGGCTGGGATCTCGGCGCTCACCAAGCCCCTGATCGCGGCCGTCAACGGCTATGCGCTGGGGGGTGGCTGCGAGCTCGCCCTGATGTGCGACCTGATCGTCGCCGGCGACAACGCCCGCTTCGGTCAGCCCGAGATCAACCTCGGCATCATCGCCGGTGCCGGCGGCACCCAGCGCTGGCCCCGGACGGCGGGCAAGTACGTGGCCATGGAGGTCAACCTGACGGGCCAGGCGATCACCGCCCAGCGTGCCTACCAGCTGGGCCTGGTGAACCGGGTGGTTCCGGCGGAGATGACGATCGAGGTCGCCCGGCGGCTGGCGGCGGCGCTGGCTGAGAAGCCTCCCCTGGCGGCCCGGATGGCCAAGGAGTCGGTCAACGCCGCCCTCGAGACCCCGCTCCAGCAGGGCCTTGCGGTGGAGCGGCGAAACTTCTACTTCCTGTTCGCGACCGAGGACCAGAAGGAGGGAATGCACGCCTTCCTCGAGAAGCGGCGCGGCGAGTTCAGAGGCCGGTGAGGCGGATGGTGGAGAACCCGGAGCAGCAGCAGGTCACCCTCCGCATTGAAAACGCGGTCGTCTGGATCACCCTCAACCAGCCGGAAAAGCTGAACCCGATCGGCTCGGCCGCGCGGGCGCAGCTCGACGCCGCTCTCAAGCAGGCCGAACGGGACGACTCCGTCCGCTGCCTTGTCCTGACCGGCGCCGGGCGGGCCTTTTCCGCCGGCGCCGACGTGGCCGAGATGGGTGGCGCCGGCGGGGACATGAGGACTCCCGAGGAGGTGGGAAGAGTGCTTCGTGAGCAGTACCTGCCGATGCTGCTGCGCATCCGCTCTATGCCCAAGCCGGTGATCTGCGGCATGAACGGCCTGGCGGCGGGCATCGGGGCCAGCTTCGCGATGGCCTGCGACATCCGGATCGCGTCCGACGACTCCTTCATCTCCGAGGCCTTCGTGAACCTCGGCCTCGGTCCCGACGGAGGCGTTAGCTGGATGCTGCCCCGCTTGGTCGGCCGGGGCCAGGCACTGGAGATGTTCTTCACCGCCAAGAGGCTTTCAGCCTCCGACTGCGAGCGCTTCGGGCTCGTCAACCGGGTGGTGCCCAAAGACCAGGTGGAGAGCGAGTGCCGGGAGCTGGCCGAGCGGCTGGCCGCCGCGCCCTTGGGGGCGCTGGCCGCGGCGAAGAGGGCCGTCAACTTCGCGGAGGGATCGACCTTCGTGGAGGCGGTCGAGTTCGAGTCGCTGCTGCAGGAGGCGCGAGCTGCCAGCCCCGACTTCACCGAGGGCGTCACTGCCTTCCAGGAAAAGCGGAAGCCGAACTTCGGGGCAGGGGTGTCGTGAGCGAGGTACGCGAGGTCGTCATCGTCTCGGCGGTGCGCACGCCGATGGGCAGGTACGGCGGCCAGCTGAAGGACGTACGGCCCGACGACCTCGCCGCGATCGTCCTCCGGGAGTCGGTCGACCGGATCGGGCTCGACGCGGGCGAGGTGGAGGACGTCATCTTCGGCTGCGCCAACCAGGCCGGTGAGGACAACCGCAATGTGGCGCGGATGGGGCTGCTGCTCGCCGGCTTCCCGGTGGAGGTGCCGGGGCAGACCGTCAACCGGCTCTGCGGCTCCGGGATGCAGGCGACCATCGCCGGGGTCCGCGAGATCCAGGTCGGCGCCGCCGAGATCGTCATCACCGGCGGCGTCGAGTCTATGACCCGGGCGCCGTGGGTGATGGCAAAACCGGACAGCCCCTTCCCGCGCGGTCCCCAGACCGCTTACGACAGCTCCCTGGGCTGGCGGCTGATCAACCCTCGAATGGCCGAGCTCTACGGGACGCTCCAGATGGGGGAGACGGCGGAGCGGGTCGCAGCGCGCTATGAGGTCAGCCGCGACGACCAGGACCAGTTCGCCCTACGGTCGCACCAGCGGGCGGTGGCGGCGCAGCGGGCGGGGCGGTTCGACGCCGAGCTGACGCCGGTGGCGATCGCGCAGCGAAAGGGCGAGCCGCTGGTCGTGACTGCCGACGAGGGGCCGCGCGCGGACGCCTCGCTGGAGACGCTGGGACGTCTCAAGCCCGTCTTCCAGGCCGGCGGGACGGTGACCGCCGGCAACGCCTCGCCGCTCAACGACGGTGCCTCGGCCCTGGTGCTGATGGCCGCCGGCGAGGCGCGGCGGCGCGGGCTGCGGCCCCTCGCCACCTTCGTCGCGGGCGCTTCGGCCGGGGTCGACCCAAACTACATGGGCATCGGCCCGGTGCCGGCGACCCGACGGGCCCTGGCCCAGGCCGGGATGACTATTAAGGACGTCGACCTGGTCGAGCTGAACGAGGCCTTCGCCGCCCAGTCGGTCGCCTGCCTGCGAGAGCTGGCCCTTGACGAGGATCGGGTCAACGTCAACGGCGGCGCCATCGCCCTCGGCCACCCGCTCGGCTCGAGCGGCTCCCGGCTGATCTGCTCCCTGGTCAACGAGATGCATCGCGACGGCTCCGAGATCGGACTGGCGACCATGTGCATCGGGGTCGGCCAGGGGATCGCGTCGATTTGGAGGCGCGACTGACCCAGGGGGAGCGGGACCCAGCCGCCGTGCGGTCGATGTTCGACCGCATCTCGCCCCGCTACGACCTCCTCAACACGCTCTTGAGCGGCGGGCTCGACGCTCGCTGGCGCCGGTCGGCCGCGGCCGCGACCCGGCTCGGGTCGGCCGGCTCGGCGCTCGACGTCGCTTGCGGTTCCGGCCGGCTGACCCTGGAGCTGGCTCTTCGCGCGAAGAGCGGCCGGGTGGTGGGGCTCGACTTCAGCCCCGGGATGTTGGACCGAGCCCGGCGGGACAACCAGGGGATCGAGTTCATCGAGGGGGACGCGCTCGAGCTTCCCTTCGCAGACGGCGAGTTCGACGCGGTCACCATCGCCTTCGGGCTGCGCAACCTGGCCGACCCCGGCCGGGGGATGGCCGAGATGGCCCGCGTGGCGCGGCGGATGGTGGTTCTCGAGTTCGTCAAGCCGCCCCCGACCTTCATCGGCGCCGTCTACCGCTTTCACCTGCGGCGGGTGCTGCCGACGGTTGGCTCCCTCGTCAGCGGCGACGCCGCCGCCTACCGGTACCTGAGCGACACCGTCGACTCCTACCGCACCGGCGCCGAGCTGGCTGAGCTGGCGCTGGCCTCGGGGTGGCGATCGGTCGAGTTCAAAGGGTTGACCTTCGGCACGGTGGGGCTGCTGGTCGGCATCCGGTGATCGAGCGGCGGGGAGTGGGGATTGCTCAGCCGCCTCGATTGGGGCGCTGGCGCAGGCCCGCGATGGCGAGGGCGGCGATAACGGCTGCGCCGGCGATGGCGATCGCCGCGTAGATCCCCACCAGCTGCCAGCCGCCGAGAAAAAGGAAGCCCCCGCCGCCCTTGACCGCAGGACCCACCAGGCTCCAGCCCACCAGGCCGAAGCCGAACAGGTAGGAGCCCGCGGGGAGCAGGTCGCGGGCCCGGTAGCGCCCCGCGAACACCCCTAGGATCACGAGTCCCAGCACCAGCCCGGGCAGCTCCAGGAAGACCGCGCCGAAGCCCGCCACGCCGCCGACCATCAGGAAGACGACCAGTCGCTGGGCCACCTCAGTCGTCGAGTTCGACGGTCGGCTGGACCAGGAAGATCCAGACGTCCCAGGCGATGTGGCTGACGATCACCGACGGCAGGCGGCCCTCGAACAGGTATTGCAGGCTCCAGAAGGCGCCGGCGATGCCCGCCGCGCCGGACAGGGTGAGGTTGCCGGTGACGAGGTGGATGCCCCCATAGACGACGGCCCCCACGGCCGACCCGGCGGTCCGCCCGAGGCGCTGCATGAGGTAGCCGTTGACGAGGCCGCGCCAGAAGAGCTCTTCGCCGGGGGCGATCACCAGCGCCAGCGCGGATGCGATGAACCAGCGCGGCGCCATCCGGCGGCGGGCGTAGACCTCGTCGATGTCCGCCGCTCCCGTCGGCATGACGTGGCGGGCAAAGCGATCGCCGACCTGGAACACGCCGTAGAGGGCGGCGGCGGTGGCGAGTCCAACACCGACGTCGCGGAGACGCGGCCGGTTGCGCGCCGTACGTAGCTCGGGGTTGGCGGCAAGGGCGAAGGCGCCCATCGTCCCGACCCCGACCGCCATCTTCTGCCAGAAATGGCTGCGTCCCCGGAAGGCGGCGGTCCAGACCACGGAGGCGAGCCCGAGCCCGGCGGCGAAGTCGCGGCCGCGGATCACGGCGTCAGCGCAGGAGACGCGCGGTGATGAGGCCGGCCAGCAAGAGAACCCCGAAGAGCGTGTGCAGCCGCGCTGTGTACATGTCGATCATCGCGATCGAACGGAGCGAACCGGCCGCGCCCTTCTCGGCCTGGTGGAGCAGCCAGACCGCCGCCGGAAGCGAAAGAGTGGTCAGAAGGGTCGCGGTCGGCAGCAGACCCAGCATCACGGCCCCGGCCACCGCGATGTAGGCGCCGACCAGCAGCGAGACGTAGAACCATCGGGCGAAGGGCTTGCCCATCTCGGCCGAGAGGGTGGTGAAGCCGAGGCGGCGGTCCTCGCCGATGTCGCGCCATTCGTTGCCGTGGAGGATCGCGGTGACCAGCAGGCCGACCGGCACGCTGAGGGCGATGGTCCGCCAGTCGAAGCCCCCGGAAGCCGCGAAGAAGCCGCCCACCACCATCAGCGGCCCCATCAGGAGGAAGACCAGCGGCACGCCGAGCGCGCGGTACTTGTAGTGGAATGGCGGCGCCGTGTAGAAGTAGCCGCCCAGCAGGCCGATGGCGCCCAGCACCACCATCCAGGGCCCGCGGACTGCGGTCAGGTAGAGGCCGACCAGGACTGTCACCGCGAAGCAGGCGTAGGCCAGGGTGAGCGCGCCCCGCTCGCTGATTCGGCCCTTCACGATCGCCAGCGAGGCGCGCGGGGAGGTGATCGAGTCGATGCCGTGACGGACGTCGTAGACCTCGTTGACCACGTTGGTGCCCGCGTGCAGGGTCAGCCCTCCGATCACCGCCAGCAGCCAGGGCAGCAGGTCGATGCGGCCGATCGACCAGGCGAGGACGCCGCCGGCCGCCACCGGCAGCACCGAGGCCGTGAAGCTGAAGGGACGGGTGACCTCGTAGACCGCACCGAGCCGGCGCCAGGCCTGGCGGAGCCCGCCCTCCCGCTCGACCGCGTGGCCGGTCGCGGCCGCGGTGCCCAGTGCGGAAGCGCCGGCGCGGCCCTCACTGCCGTAGGTGATCGCCGCTTGGAGCACCGCCTTGACCTGGTCCTCCTCCTGGACGATCGGCTGGAGGAGGGGCACGTCCATCCCGGCGCGGTGGTACTGGAGCGCGCGCTCGGCGACGTCGTCGGCGGTCCCGACCAACACATAGGCGTCGAGCAATTCGTCGGGGATGGCCTGGGCGGCGGCGTGGTAGTCCTCCGCGCGCCAGAGCCGGTTGACGGTGTCCCGGAGCTCGGCCGGGAAGCCGGCGCGCTTGAGGGAGATGTCGGAGAGGATCGAGATCATGTAGATCACGAAGGGATCGCGCTTGGCCCGGTTGCGGGCCTCGGCCCGGGAGCGGTCGACGAGCGCGAAGAGGTAGCCGCGGAAGTCGAGCTCGGCCTCTTTGCGGCCGTGGGCAGCGGCCGACTCCAGCACCCGCCGCCGCATGAGGTCGAAGGCCGGCAGCGACTCCAGCGGCCGGGACAGGTAACCGTCGGCCTTGGCGCCGGCCAGTTCGAGGTAGGGCCTCGTGTAGGCGGCGATGTAGATCGGGATGCGATGCGGCGGCTGGAACATCGGCACCAGCGGTGGTACCCGGTCGTTTAGTACCAGCCGGCGGCCCGCCCACAGCTCGCGGACCTGGTCGATCGCCTGACTAACCCGCTCTGGCGCGTTCTCGAAGGGGATCCCCATCTGCATCAGCCGCAGGGGCAGCCCGCTGCCGAGGGCGAGCGAGATGCGCTCGGGGGCCAGGTCATCGAGCGAGGAGAGGGTCGAGGCGACCACGAAGGGGTGCCGGGTGTAGGGGTTCAAAGAGCCGGCGCCGAGCCTGATCTCGCGGGTCGCGTAGGCCATGGCCGAGAGGTAGGAGACCGGGTCGCGCTCGAAGTAGCTGTCATGCACCCAGACCGATTCCAGGCCGGCGGCCTCGGCCCGGCGGGCGTGCTCGACGGCGTCGCGGACATCCCCGCGCGAGGCGAGGCCGAGGCCGACGTCCCTATGCATGGCGGTCCACCACGCTCTCTGCGATCTCGACCAAGGTCGACTTGACGCCGTCGAGGTCAACGCCGTCAAGCTCCCGGATCGCCAGCTGGACCAGGTCCTGGGCCTGCCGGTTGACACGTTCTAGGGCGCCGCTGCGGTCGACCAGCTCGACCACCAGCCGCAGTTGCTCGTCGGGGAGCTCGCCAACCAGCAGGCCCTCGATCTCCGCCCCGACCTCCGCGTTCTCGATCGCGTAGATCAGCGGCAATGAGAGCACCCGCTCCCGGATGTCCTGGCCCAGCGGCTTGCCGGAGCGCTCGCTGAAATCGACCACGTCGTCGGTCATCTGGAAGGCGATGCCGATCGCCTCGCCGTAGCGGCGAACTCGCTCCAACACCTCCGGCGACGCTCCCGAGAGCTGGGCGCCGGCGGCGCAGGAGGCCGCGATCAGGGCCGCGGTCTTGCCCCGGACGACCCGCAGGTAGGCTTCCTCGTCGCCCGGATAGCGGCCGCGCAGCTCGAGGTCGTCGATTTGCGAGCGGCAGATCGCCTCCATCGCCATCGCGATGGTCGAGGTGACGTCCGCGTTACCGAGCTCGGCGATGAGCCGGGTCGCCTTGGCGAAGTAGTAGTCGCCGACCGCCACCGCCCGGGCCGGGCCCTCGGCCGCGGCGACCGTCGGCCGGCCCCGGCGCCGGGGGCTCTCGTCGACGTAGTCGTCGTGGACCAGGGTGGCGGCGTGGATCAGCTCCACCGCCGCCGCGAGCGTGGCGGCCCGCAGCGGGTCGTGCTCGGGCCCGAGGCGGGAGGTGAGCAGGGCCAGGTAAGGCCGGATCCGCTTGCCGCCCGCCTCGACCAGCCGGCGCATCGGATCGCCGACGGAGGCGGGATCGGGATGCAGCTGGCGTTCCAGCTCGAGCTCGATGAGCCGCCTCGGGCCGTTCACCGGCTGGCGGCCGAAGGAGCCCTCCAGCTGGAGCGCGATCTCCCGGGTCCGGGGCCCATCGAGCTCGACGGCGAAGATCGCCTGCCAGCTGCCGAGCAGCAGCTCTCCGCCCTCGACCAGCACCGTCAGGCTCGGCTGGAGGAGGAGGTTGCGAGCATGGGCGTGTCCATTGACGGGCTCGTTATCGGGAGCGTTCGAACGCAGGGAGAAATCGTCGTGGAGGTAGGTCGCCTCGTCCGGCGCCAGCCGCTTCAGCAACGCCTCGAGGTCGGCGAGCAGCAGCTGCTCGTTCTCGTTGACGGTGAGGCCGAGGGTCGTATGGAGGGACTGCAGGTGGATCCGGCCGTCTTGCAGGCCGGCCTTCTCGACCGCGCGCTGGAGCCTGCTCGTGAGGTCCACGAACTCGGTCGGGCGCTGCGTCGAGATCCGGATTCGGTCGGAAGCGATCATCTGGCGTCGGCTATGGCCTGCAGGAGCCGGTCACGCGTCGGCCGAGCCGACAGCTGGGCCGCGGCGGCCGCGGACTGCTCCTCGATGGCCCGCGCGAAGGAGACCTGCAGGCGCTGGTCGCGGGTGTCGGCCAGGAGCCGGGAGGCCCGGGCAAGGCAGAGGTCTCCCCGGAGCAGGTCGGCCGCCGGCGGGGCGGATCGCCCCAGCCGCTGGAGGTCGAGGGCGACCTCGACCAGGGCGGCTGCCAGCGCAACCTTGTCGGCGCGCTGCGCCTCCAGGCCGGCTGTGGCCTCGCGAAAGGCCGAGTAGGCCGCCTCCAGGCCGGACTTCCATAGCGGCTCGATCGCCTCGAGCTCGTCGGCGACTATCACGGAACCGGCTCCACGACGCTGCCGGCGAGTTCCCGCCAAGCGCTCAGGGCCAGGAGACACGATTCCTCGTCGCGGGTGACGACGTAGTAGAGACCGAACCCGAGGACTGTGTTGAGTATCAGCGGGACCAGCACCTGGCGCTCGATCTTCAGCCGAACCCTGCCGTCGCGCTCGAGCCGGTCGAGCTGCTCCTCCACCACATCCCGGTAGCGGTTGAACAGCTCTGGCAGGAAGGCCTGGAGGCTCTCCTGCTTGGGAGCCTGGACGAGGAGGTCGAAGGCGGCCAGCTGGATGTCGCCCAGCCGACGGAGGCTCTCCCAGATGCTGACGATGCCGCTCTCGATGAGCCAGATCGGGTCGGTCATCTGGTTGAGCCCCGAGCGGAGCTCCTCCACCGAGCGCTCGGTGAGGTGCCGCCAGGCCTCGATCAGCAGTTCCGACTTGGTGGGGAAGTAGTACTGGAGGTTCCCGATTGCCACCCCGGCCCTGGATGCGATCGACCGGACGCTGGTGCCCGCGTAGCCGTTCTCGAGCAGCGATTCGGCGGCCGCACGGACGATCTGCTCGCGCGCGCTGAGTCCGCCGTCGTGGACCGCGATCGTCTTCGCGCCCTGGCTGGTCATACGTATGTATTAGATTACCGAATCGCGCCGCGAGAGTTCGGGCCTCTACGCTGTCCGGAGTGCAGATCTTCGACGTCTCGGTCCCCGTCTCGCCCCGTCTGCCGACCTGGCCGGGCGACCCGACGATCTCGCTGACACGGGCGAGCTCCATCGCCGCCGGCGATCCCGCCAACGTCTCCCGCCTCGAGGCCGGTGTTCACACCGGTACCCATGTCGACGCGCCGGTCCATTTCATGGACGGCGCGCCGGGCATCGACTCGATCTCCGTCCAGACGCTGGTGGGGCCCTGCCTGGTGGTCGCCGCCGACCCGCCCGGGCTGGAGCTGAGGCCGGAGGACCTTCCCGCCACCGACCACACCCGGATTCTCTTCAAAACTCGCAACTCGAAGCGATGGGGCGCCGGCGATCAGCCCTTCGACACCGAGTTCGTCGCCGTCGGCCCCGAGCTCGCCGCTCGGCTGGTGGCCGAGGGAAAGCTGTTGGTGGGGGTGGACTACCTCTCGGTCGAGAGCTACCACGCCCCCTTCGAGCACCCCGTGCACCACGCGCTGCTCGAGGCGCGCATCGTTGTCGTCGAGGGGCTCGACCTGAGCGCAGTCGAGCCGGGCGAGTACCAGCTTTACTGCCTGCCCCTGAAGCTGGTCGGGAGCGACGGCGCCCCCGCCCGGACCATCCTGGTTCGCCGGTAATTCATGTCCACGGCATGCTGAAGATCAAGGAAGCGTTTCCGAACAAGATCGCGGGAGTCATCCGCTCCGACGACGGCCAGGCGGCCTTCCACGCCTGCCTGGCCGCGATCGAGGGGGGGGTCGGGACGGTGGAGGTCACGACCGGTGTGCCCGACTGGCAGGACATCGTTCGGGGCCTCAAAGCGAGTGCCGACCAGGTGCCGGTCGGGGTCGGCACCGTGGTCCGGCCCGACATGGTCGCCGACGCGGCCGCCGCCGGCGCGGCGTTCGTCGTCACCCCCTACCTGGTCCCCGAGGTGGCCGAGGCCGCCCGCCAGCACGACCTGCTGCTGGTGATGGGCGCGCTCACGCCGAGCGAGATCTACCAGGCTTTCCATGTGCACCAGGCCAACGTGGTCAAGGTCTTTCCGGTTGCCGCCGTCGGAGGTCCGAGCTACCTGAAGCTGATCTCCGGACCCATGCCGGGGATCCCCGTCTGGGTCAGCGGCGGGGTGGAGATCGAGCAGGTCTCCGAGTACCTGAAGCTCGGCGTTCGGGCGGTCGGCCTGACGACCGCGCTCTTCCCGACCGACGCCGTCAAGACGGGCGACAAGGCGAGGATCACAGATCTGGCGCGCCGCGCGGTGTCGGCCCTGGCGGGGGTCGCCTAGACCCGAATCGCCTCCGACCTAGAGTCCTGCCTGGTTGTTCAGGGTGTAGGTGATGTCGGAGAAGAGGTTGCGAACCTGGCCACCGGTCGTGATCAGCATCACGATCACGACCAGCGAGATGAGTACGAGGATGAACGCATACTCGACCATCCCCTGGCCGCTCTGCCCGCGGCGCCACGCCAGCCGAACCCGGTTCATGAGTTAAGGGCGGCGGAGACGTTCGAGAACATGTTCTTGATCTGGACTCCGAACGTGATGAGCACCACGATGACAACGATAGCCACCAGGATGAGGATCAGGACGTATTCGACCAGGCCCTGACCCGACTCGGCGCGCGCACGGAGCATCAGCAGTCCCATTTGACTTCCGGGAACACTAACCGTCCAAGTGAGGTTTGGGGTCGTCTCCCGCGCCCCCCTCGTCATCCGCAGCGGCGATCATGGAGGGCGGCGTGGAGAAGCTGATGACGATGCGCGAGGCGGTCGCGCGTCACGTACGGGACGGGATGGCGGTCGCGATGAGCTGCTCGCTGGAACCACTGGTCCCCTTTGCCGCCGGCCACGAGATCATCCGCCAAGGCCGCCGGAACCTGGACCTGATTGCGCCGATCTCGGACTCGCTCTTCGACCAGATGATCGGCGCCGGCTGCGCCCGGCGGGTGACCGCCGCCTGGGTCGGCAACGTCTCCGAAGGCCTCGGCCACAACTATCGCCGTGCCGCCGAGCGCGGTGAGCCGGGAGCGCTGGAGATACACGACCACTCGAACTTCTCGGTCTCTCTGGCGCTCTGGGCGGCGGCCTGGGGTGCGCCCTATCTGCCGACTCGCACGCTCCTCGGCTCGGACATCCTCCGTTCCAACCCGAACCTGTCGGTGGTCGAGGGACTGGTTCGCGTCGCGGCCCTGAAACCGGACCTGGCGGTCCTCCACGTCCAGCGCGCGGACGTCGAGGGCCGAGCTCACGCCTGGGGCCCGCTCGGGATCGCCGAGGAGGCCGCGCTCGCGGCGGGCTCTGTGATCCTCAGCTGCGAGGAGCTCGTGGATGCCGAGGTGATCCTGTCCGACCCCAACCGGGTCCTGGTCCCCCAGAGCAAGGTCGTCGCGGTCGTCCACGAGCCTGGCGGCGCCCACCCGGCGCCTGTCCAGGGTCACTGGCGTCGCGACCACACCTTCATGCGCTCCTATGGCGACCGCTCGCGGACCCGCGAGGGATTCCTGGAATGGCTGCGGGAATGGGTCGTTGAAGTCCCCGACCGGCCGGCCTACCTCGCCAAGCTGGGCGCCTCCCTGGATCCGCTCCGGATCCGCCACCACCGCCTGTCGGCGCCGGCGGACTACGGCGATGAGTGACTACACGCCGCAGGAGATGATGGTCGCGGTCGCCGCCCGGGAGATCGGCGACGGCGAGCTCGTGTTCGTGGGCATGCGCCTACCGGTGCTGGCCTTCGCGGTCGCGCGCTCGACCCACGCGCCCTCCGCCCTCGGACTCTACGAGGTGGGGCTGATGCGCGCCGCGCCGGCGACGGCTTTCCTCGGGACGATGGGCGACCCGCCGAACGTGGCGGGAGCGCTGTGGGCGACGCGGATGTCGAACGTGATGGCCCTTATGGCCCAGGGACTGGTCGACCTGGGCTTCATCGGAGGCGCCGAGGTGGATCGGTTCGGCAACCTCAACACTTCCTACATCGGAGACTTCGCACACCCCGCGGTCAAGCTACCGGGTAGCGGCGGAGGCGCCGACATCGCCATCCTCAGCCGCCGCTGGGTGACGCTGATGAACCACGAGAAGCGCCGCCTCGTCTCCAGGGTGTCGTACGTGACGTCGCCCGGCCACGGCGACGGCACGCCGGGCTGGCGGGATCGGAACGGCCTCACTGGTGGCGGACCCTCGGCGATCGTGACGACGCTCGCCGTGCTCCGCTTCCCCGCTGGCGGTGGCGAGGCCTTCCTGGCCTCGGTGCATCCGGGGCACACCGTCGAGGAGGTCCGGGCGGAGACCGGCTGGGACCTAGCGGTGGCACCCTGGGTGGCAGAGACCCAGCCGCCCACCGCCGCCGAACTGGAGCAGATCCGACGCTTCGACCCCGACGGGTTCTGGACTCGCCGAGGCTGACCAGACCGGGACCGACCAAACCCGCCGGCCCTCTGCCCGCCAATCCGCGTCTTGACAGCCGTTCTTGACCGCGGATTGGATACTGGAGCCGACCTCGGGGGCCAGCCTCCAAGGAGGGTGGGGAATGCCGGCCGTCAGTGGCCCTTGAAGTCGGGCTTGCGCTTTTCGAAGAAGGCCGCGATGCCCTCGGCGGCGTCGTCGGAGACGAAAACGCGCCCGATCGCCTCGCGTTCCAGCGCGTTGCCGAGATCGAGCGGCGCGTCGTAACCGAGCTGGGTCGTGATCTTGGCGCGGCCGATCGCCTCCCGCGGGCCGGCGGCAAGCTCGGTGGCGTAGTCGAGGGTCTTGCTCCGGAGGTCGGCCGCGTCGTCGAACAGCCGGTCGACGACTCCCAGCTTCTCAGCTCCCTCAGGAGAGAAGGTCCGCGCCTTCACGATCAGCTCCAGGCCCCTGGACTTTCCGACCAGCCTTGGCAGCCTCTGGGTGCCGCCGTTGGCAGGGAAGAGGCCGAGGTTCACCTCCGGCAGGCCGAGCTGGTAGCCGCCGTTGGCGGCGAAGCGAAAGTCGCAGGCGAGGGCGATCTCGAGGCCGCCGCCCAGGGCATGGCCGGCGATCTCGGCGATGAAGATGAGCGGCGTCGCCTCCATCTTGCGGAGGACCTCGTGCATCATCAGCACCGTCATCCAGCGGCTGCGTGGAGTTCCCTTCTGGAAAGCCCCGACGTCGGCTCCGGCGCTGAAGAACTTCTCGCTCGCGCTGCGCACCACGACCGCGCCGATCTCCTCGTCGATCCGGGCATCGTCGATGGCCGCTCCGAACTCCCTCGCCATGGCGACGTCGTAGCTGTTGGCGGGCGGGCGATCCAGCGTGATGATGCCGACTCCGCGCTCCTTGGTGAGGGTCACTGCCATGTCGCCCATAAACTAACCCAATGGGAATGATGATCATCGAGGGGCAGCGGGTCGAGGCAGCTTCGGGGGAGACCTATGAGGTCAAAAACCCGGCCACGGGCGAGGTCGTCGACCGCGTCCCCGCCGGCGGGGCGGAGGATGTCGACCGGGCCGCCAAGGCGGCGGCCAAAGCGCAGCTCTCCTGGGGCCGGCTGGCCCCGGCCGAACGGGCAAAAATCCTCCACAAGGCGGCCGCGCACGCCCACACCAAGGTCGACGAGATCGCCCCCATCCTCACCGCCGAGCAGGGAAAGACGATCCTCGAGTCGAAGATCGAGGCCGAGCGCTTCGCGGACAACATCGCCTGGTTCGCCGACCTCGCCGACAAGGTCCACGGCGAGCACGTCAACCTCGCCTCGACCAAGCTGACCGGCCTGGTCGTGCGGCGTCCCATCGGGGTGACGGGGGCGATCGTCCCCTGGAACTTCCCGTTGACCCTTGCCGCCAACAAGGTCGCGCCGTCGATCGCGGCTGGCAACTGCGTCGTCCTCAAGCCGGCCAGCACCACCCCGCTCTCCACCCTCGCCGGCATCCAGGCCCTGATCGACGGCGGCCTTCCCGAGGGGGTCGTCAACGTCGTTGTGGGCAGCGCCACCGGCGACGCCATCGTCACCCACCCGCTGATCCGAAAAATCGGCCTCACCGGCTCGACCCCGACCGGCAAGGCGGTGATGGCGAGGGCGGCAGAGCAGCTGAAGAAGATCACCCTCGAGCTGGGTGGCTCCGATCCCTGCATCATCCTCGCCGACGCCGACCTCGACGCCGCCGCGGCCGGCGTCCGCGTGGGACGCTTCTTCAACTGCGGCCAGGCCTGCCTGGCGACCAAGCGGATCTTCGTCGAGGAGGCCGTCTACGACGCCTTCTTGGAGAAGATCGCCGCCCAGGCGGCCAAGATGAAGCCGGGCAACGGGATGGACCCCGCCAGCCGCATGGGGCCGATGCACAGCGAGTCCCAGCGCTCCGAGGTCGAGGCCCAGATGAAGGATGCGCTCGACCGGGGCGCCCGGATCGTCTACGGCGGCGGACGGCCGGAGGGAGACGGCTTCGCGAACGGCAACTTCCTGAACCCAGCCGTCCTGGCCGACGTCCCGCCCGGCAGCCGGATGCTGACCGAGGAGGTCTTCGGGCCCGCACTGCCGGTGGTCAAGGTGAAGGACCTGGACGAGGCGATCCGCCTCGCCAACGACTCGCCCTTTGGGCTCGGGTCGTCGATCTGGACCGGCAGCATGGCGTCCGCCTTCCGGGCCATCAACGAGCTAGAGGCGGGCTACACCTGGGTCAACTCGGTCCAGATCGCCTATGACGAGCTGCCGTTCGGAGGGACCAAGATGTCCGGCTTCGGCAAGGAGCACGGAGTCGAGGCGTACCACGAATACACCGAGGCCAAGTCGGTCGTGATCGGGGGATTGGGCTAGACTCCCGGCGAATTGCGGCGACTGGTCCTGCTGGCGACGCTGGCGACGCTGGCGATGGCTGGCTGCACGCTCTCCAACTCACCGGCGCCGGCCCCGGCGCCCTCCATCCGCACCGAGGGCCAGGACGTCAACTGCCCGGCCGGGGACCACGGCATCGACGAGGTGCAGTTCGGATGGTCGTGGTGCTACCCGTCCAGCTGGAGGTTCCAGGAGCGGCTCCAGCCCACGTCCACGCCGAGCGGCGTGGACGCGACCTTCGACATCGTCAACGACCTGCCGGCCGGCCAGCCCGGCAGCGGCGACTTCGGCTTCCTGATCGTGGGGACCTATGAGATCGGCACCGCCGCGGATCTCACCAGTTGGACGGCGGCGAACATCGGCCCGGGTCTCCAGCTGACGCCCATCACCTGGGGCAACGCGAAGGAGGCGGTCATCGATGGCCAGGGCCGCCGCTTTGCGCTGACTGCCTCGCACGTCGTCGAGATGGACGTGCGGGGCGACGCCATCGCGGCCGAGATGGCCAAGCGGTTGGACTCCTGGAAGTTCGACTGACCGAGGCATAAGAAAACCCCCCGGACAGAAGTCTCAGGGGGTTTTGGAAGGGGGCCTGCCCCCCTTGCCCCTTACGCGGGCCTCTTGAAAAAGCTCTGGAACTTGATCGCGAGCCCCATGTCGCCCTTGATCTTGAGCTTGCCCTGCATGAAGGCGGCGGTGCCGTCCATCTGGCCGAGCGCGATCTTGACGTAGTCGTCGGCGGACGCGAGGAGGGTCAGGTTCGGGTTCTCGACCTCGCCCTTGCCGGCCTCGGCGGTGCCGTCGTGGACCTTGATCCACCACTTGCCGCCCTTGTCGCCGCTCAGGTCGAACTGCACCGTTGCGTTCGTCGTCCCGGCCTTGGCACTGTCAAGGTGCTGCGGCATCTGCTCGATGACCACGTCGGGAGTGACCTGGTCGGCTGACTGCTCTTGGGCCATTCACGTACCTCCTGGATTGGAAGGCTCCACGACGCCCTGCGTCATGGGCCCTGTCTTTCCATAGTAGCCAGATAGACTCAGGCGACGTGGGCGCCACCGAAGCGGCCGGATCGAAGCTGAATGAGGTGGCCCCAGGGATCCACGAGGTCCGGCTCCCGGTGCCCTGGGACGAGGAGATCGTGAACTGCTTTCTCTTCTCCGACGGCTCCCAGGTCGACCTGCTGGACTGCGGCATCCAGGCCGACGACTCGGTCGAAGCCCTGCTGGCGGCGGTGAAGGCGGTGGGCGGCCCCAACGCCAGGCTCCGCCGCCTGGTCATCACCCACATCCATCCCGATCACTTCGGAGCAGCCGGGGCGCTGAAGGAACGGTTCGGCGTCGACCTCTACATGCACCGGCTCGAGGTGCCGATGGTGCATCCGCGCTACCTGGAGCTCGACCAGCTGCTGGCGGAGGTCGGAAACCACCTGCGGCAGAACGGGGTCCCCGAGCCGGAGGCGGGCATCCTCCAGAACGCGTCGCGTGCGATGAGGGAGTTCGTCCGGCCCGGCGAGCCGGACGTTCAGCTCGACGGGGCGGAGACCATCGAGCTCGGCGGCCGCCGGATCCGTGTCGAGTGGACACCCGGCCACTCGCCTGGACACGTCTGTCTCTTCGACCTCGACGACCGGCTGCTCTTCGCCGGCGACCAGATCCTGCCCGACATCAGCACCAACATCGCCCTCCACCCGCAGAGCACGCCCAACCCGCTGGGCGAGTTCTTAGAGTCGCTTGACCGGCTGCTGGCGCTGAAGCCGGTGCTGGTCCTGCCGGCCCACGGCCGTCCCTTCGAGGACGCGGCGACCCGCGTCGCCACGCTCAAGGCCCACCACGAGCGGCGCCTCAACCAGATCGAGGCAGCGCTGGTCGGCGAGGAGATGACCGGTTGGGACCTTGCCATTCGCATCTGGGGCGAGCGCAAGCACGTGTGGGATCAGCGGATGGCCCTCCAGGAGGGCCTCGCCCATCTCCAGCTGCTGGCCGTGCAGGGCCGGGTCACCAAGCTGGCGGACGCGACCGGCGTCCGCTGGCGAAAGGCTTCCTAGACCTCCTCAGCGGGAGGCGGCAGCGGGGATGAGCCGGCCCAGGCCAAGGGGGAAGAGTTCCGCGGGGTAGATGGCGACGCCGACCGTGCCGGGCCCGGCGTGGGCGCCGACGACGGGACCCAGCGGCTGGATGAGCAGTGTCTCCGCCCGGGCCTGGAGACGCTCCGCCAGCTCGGCCGCGAGTTCTTCGGCGCCGGCATGGCCGATGACGACGCAGAGCCCGCCGCCGTGGTCGCAGGACTTTGCCAGCTCGACCAGCCGGGCGAGCGCGCGGGCCTGGGTTCGGACCTGTTCCAAAGGGACCACCTCGCCGCCCTCGATGGCGAGGATCGGCTTGATCTGGAGCACCGAGCCGAGCATCGCCCGGGCAGAACCGAGGCGGCCGCCCCGGCGCAGGTACTCGAGCGTCGAGACCGCGAAGTAGCAGCGCATTGACTCGCGGATCCTGGCCAGCTCGGCGACAACCTCGGAGCCGTCGGCACCGCGACCGGCGGCGGTCGCCGCGACCAGGACCAGCGCCCCGAGAGGCATCGACGCGAACTCGGAGTCGAAGACTCTAATCCGCTCCGCGCCGGCCAGCTCGGCGCCCTGCCGGGCGGAGGCGAAGGTCCCGCTCAGCTTGCCCGAGAGGTGGACCGAAACGACCTCGGCGTGGTCCCCCAAGAGCTGCTGGTACACCTCCGCAAAGCGGCCGGGTGAGGGCTGGGAGGTGGTCGGGTGGGTGGTGGACGATGGCAGCCTTCGGTAGAAGTCGGCCGCCGTGATGTCGATCCCGTCGAGCATGCTCACGCCGTCGAGGACGACTGTGAGGGGCACCACCGAGATCGATTGCCCTGCCGCCAGGTCGGGGAGCAGGTCAGCGGTCGAGTCGGTGACTATGGCTACCCGACCGATCAGCCGATCTCCAGTCTGCGGCTCGCCTCGATCAGGTCCTGGACGGCCCCGTCGGCATGGTTGGAGGACTCTTCGAGGAGCGCTGAGAAGGCCGCCGCGGCCGCGGTGACGCGACCGGTCAGGCGGCTCCTGCCCAGCCGGGCGATCGCCGATCCGAGACCCATCGCGGCCACGGTCTGGGCCTTCGCCAGCGGCGCTGTCCCGCCCTCGAGCACCATCCGCGCCGCCTCGCCGCCCTGCCGTCCGGCAGCGCGGAGCCGCGACAGCCAGTAGCCCATCCCGACGGCCAGGTCCTCGCTCGACGCTGCGAGGTAGGCGCGAGCCGCTGCGGCCTCATCGCGGATGGCCGAGAAGCGCTCGAAGGCGGCCGCGACCGAGGCTCCCAGCCCGCCGCCGGAGGCGACCTTGGCCGCGGAGGGCGCGAACATGATCCGCGAGCGCCCACCGCGGGCGGGTCCACCATCCTGGACGTAGCGCCGGACGACCAAACCGAGTTTCTCCAGCTCCAGCAGGAGGTCGTAGGCGGTCCAGGCCGAGATCCGCATCCGCGCACCAACCAGCGAGTAGTGGACGGCCGACCCGGCCTCCTCGGTCAGGTGGCGCAGGGTGTCGAGTGTCTCCAGGCGGCGGGGGGTCAGAGCATACAAAGTGGGTCACCCAAAAGACCAAAAACGGCTATGGGCAACATCTTAGCCCCGTTCCCAGGGGCGCTGCTCTCCCTAGCTGCGTTCGCTCGTGTTCTCCGCTGAGTCGTCCCTCCGGCGCAGCGGGTGCCTGCTGGTCTCGCTGAAGAAATGCAACTCGATCGGCCGTACCAGCACCAGCCCCACCAGCACCACGGTCGCGGCGCCGGCGGCGAGCAGGTAGAGACCGAAGCCGACGGTCATGCCGATGGCCGCCACCACCCAGACCGCCGCTGCCGTGGTCAACCCCCGGATTCCCGTCTCCGCCCGGAAAATGGCTCCCGCGCCGAGGAAGCCGACGCCGGTGACGACCTGGGCGGCGATTCGGGTGGGGTCGGTGTTGTGGCCCGAGAATATGAACAGCCCGGAGGCGGTGAAGATGCAGGAGCCGACGGAGACCATCGCCATCGTCCGCACGCCGGCCGGGTGCCCGCGGTATTCGCGTTCGATGCCGATGATCGCGCCGAGCACCAGGGCGACCGTGAGCCTCAAGAGTATGTCGAGCTGGGTCTCGATGCTCACCGCGGGGAGTCTACGACCGCCGGACGGGGAGCCTAGTTGGAAGCGCCTCCCTCGGCTTCCCCGTGGGGCTCGTCCGGCAGGTCGGGCAGGTCGAGGCTGTTGACCAGGTCGCGGAAGACCGCGAGCCGGTCCTCGTCGGGAGTTCCTCCCTCCTCGTCCTCCTTCTCGGGCAGGACGCCGGCCTTTTCGAGCACCTCCTCGGACACGAAGATCGGGCACTCCATCCGGACCGCAAGCGCGATGGCGTCGCTGGGCCGGGCGTCCACGTCGAGCTCCCGCCCGTTGCTCTTGAGGTGCAGCCGGGCGTAGAAGACGTCATTGGCAAGGGAGGTGACGATGATCCGGCTGAGCCCGATCTCGAGCTGCCCGAGGGTGCTCGCCATCAGGTCGTGGGTGATCGGCCGGTCGGGCGTGATGCCGGTGATCTTGAGGGCGATCGCGTTCGCCTCGTAGACGCCGATCCAGATCGGCAGGTAGCGCTCGGCTCCCTTCTCCTTGAGGATCACGACGTGCTGGCCGGTCGGCATATGGACCCGAATGCTGTCGACCGCGACCTCGATCAATCCGTCGATATTCAGCGCCTCCTGGGCTCATTCTAGGGGCGGTTTTCCGATGACCCCCCCTGGCGAACGCTACCGGCTCCCGATCTCGGTCAAGGCTGCTCTGGTCGACCGCGGCCGCGTCTGCCTGCTCCTCAACGAGCGAAACCAGTGGGAGCTGCCAGGCGGCGGGCTGGAGGCCGGCGAGTCGCCCGAGGCGTGCCTCAGCCGCGAGGTGCGCGAGGAGACCGGTCTCGAGATCTCGGTGGAGGGGCTGCTCGACGCCCGTTTCTTCCGGCCCGTCCCCGACAAGGAGATCTTCATCGTCGTCTACCGCTGCAGCCGGCTTTCCCCGGGCGACCCTGTGATCAGCTCCGAGCACCGCGACTCCGGCTGGTACACCCTGGCGGAACTGTCCGGCCTGGTCCTGCCCGAGGGCTACCTCAGGAGCCTGGAAAGGGCGTTGAACCCCCCCACCTAAACTTCGGAGGGCATGCCACTCAAGGCCCGTAAGGGCCGCCTGATCCTGATCGACGCCCACAGCCTCATCTATCGGGCCTTCTTCGCCCTGCCCCCGATGAGCACCTCCTCCGGCGAGGTCACCAACGCCGTCTACGGGTTCACGTCGATGCTGGCGATAGTCCTCGCCTCCCGGCCCGAGTACGCTGCCGCCGCGTTCGACCTCGGCGGGCCGACCTTCCGAAGCGTGGAGTACACCGACTACAAGGCCGGCCGGCGGGCCATGCCGGATGACCTTCGACCCCAGATCCAGCGCGTCCGCGAGGTACTGGAGGCTTTCTCGATCCCGATCTACGGGGTCCCCGGCTTCGAGGCCGACGACGTGGTCGGGACCCTCGCGCAAAAGGGCGAGGAGATGGGCCTCCAGGTGACCATCGTCTCCGGCGACCTCGACTGCCTGCAGTGCGTCACCGACTCGGTGGACGCGCTCGTGCCCCGGCGCGGCATCACCGACACCACCGTCTACGGCCCCGACCAGGTGCGTCAGCGCTACAACCTCGAGCCGGCCCAGCTGATCGACTACAAGGCGCTCCGGGGAGACACCTCGGACAACATCCCCGGCGTTCCGGGGGTGGGGGAGAAGACCGCCTCGCAGCTGGTCGGCGAGTTCGGCTCGATCGAGAACCTGCTCGCCAACTTGGACCAGCTGAAGCCCGGCCGGGTCAGGGATGCGCTGGAGGCCAACTCGGACCGGGTCCGGCTCGGCAAGCGGCTGGTCACCATCCGCCGCGACGTGGACGTGCAGCTCGACCTGGACCGATCCCGCTGGACGCGCTATGACGCCGACGTCACCCGGCGGCTCTTCGACGAGCTCGAGTTCCGCCAGCTGCTGGCACGCTTCCCGCCTCCGGATTCCGTCTCGGTGCCGGTGCAGCCCACGCTCGCCTTCGAGCCGGTGGCGCCGGCTGAGGGCGTCCGGCTTGTCGACGGCGAGGAGCGGATGGCCGAGCTGCTAAGGCGCCTGGATGAGGCCGAGGAGGTGGGCGTCTTCGGTCTCTGGGACGGCGCCGCTCGCGACGGCAGTCTGGTCGGGCTCGGCCTCGGGTTCGGCGAGGAGTCGTACTACCTGCCCCTGCGCCACCAAGGCAACCCCGCCAACCTCCCGCTGGACAGGGTCGCGGTGGACGTCACCCACGCCCTGCGCGGCCTCGAGCTCCTCGGCCACGACGTGAAGGAGATGCAGCTGGCCCTCGACGGGCTCGATCCCCACCCCTACCGGTGGGGCTTCTCCAGCTCGATTGCCGCCTATCTGCTCGGTGCCGGCGCCCGGGACCCCCGGCTGGAGGACCTCGCCCGCGACTTCCTCGGCACCGAGCTGGTGCCCACCGACCAGCTGCTCGGCACCGGCCGCAACGCGCGGCCGCCATCGGCGACCGAGGTCTCCGAGGCCGCCAACTACACGGCCGGCCGCGCCCGCGCCTGCTTCAACCTCCGCCCGCGGCTGGCGGCGGAGATGCGCAACCTCGGAGTGGACTACCTCTTCCACGAGGTCGAGCTGCCGCTGGCCCGGGTGCTGGCCGGGATGGAGGCGGAGGGCGTCGCCATCGACGTCCCCTACCTGGCCGAGGTGGCAGTGGACCTGGGTGGCCAGCTCGCCGTTATCGAGGCCGAGGTCGCCACCCTCGCCGAGGAGATCGGCGGTCAGAGGATCAACCTGAACGCGCCCCAGCAGCTGGCCAAGCTCCTCTTCGAAGACCTGAAGCTGCCGGTGGGGAAGAAGATCAAGACCGGCTACTCGACCGATGCCGAGACCCTCGAGGGCCTTCGCGATAAGCACCCGATCATCGGCCGCATCCTGGAGCACCGGCAGCTGAGCAAGCTCAAGTCCACCTACGTCGATTCGCTGCCCCTCCTGGTGGATCCCCGCGACGGCCGCGTCCACACCTCTCTCAACCAGGCGGCGACAGCAACCGGGCGGCTCTCCAGCAGCAACCCCAACTTGATGAACATCCCGATCCGCACCGAGCTCGGCCAGCGGATCCGGCGAGCCTTCGTCGCCGGGCGGCCGGGTCACCTCCTCTTCAGCGCCGACTACTCGCAGATCGAGCTCCGGATCGCGGCCCACCTTTCCGAGGATCCCAACCTGCTGAGCGCCTTCGAGGCAGGCCAGGACATCCACGCCGCCACCGCGGCCCGCGTCTTCAAGGTCCCCATCGAGTTGGTCACGCCGGACCAGCGGCGGCTTGCCAAGATCGCCAACTTCGGCTCCCTCTACGGCCAGGGCGAGTACGGGCTCTCGATGCAGATGGGCATTCCCGGCGATGAGGCCCGCGAGTTCCTGAAGGAGTACTGGGCCACCTACGCGCGCCTCCGCTCCTGGCTCGACGGGGTGCGCGAGAAAGCTCGCGAGGAGGGTTTGGTGGTCAGCCCTACCGGACGCCGGCGGGCGATCCCCGACCTGCGCTCCCCCAACTACCAGCTTCGCGCCGCCGCCGAGCGGATGGCGATCAACTTCCCGATCCAGTCGCTCGCCGCCGACATCATCAAGATCGCGATGGTCCGGCTCGACCGGGAGATGGAGGAGTCGCGCCTGGAGGGCCGGATGATCCTCCAGGTCCACGACGAGCTCGTCTTCGAGATCCCCGAGCGGGAGGGCGACGCCTTCGCCGAGATGGTCCCCCGGGTGATGGTCAGCGCCTACGAGCTCCAGGGCGGTCTCGAGGTCGAGGCCAAGAGCGGTACCAACTGGGCTGAGGTCCGCAGGGTGGCGGCCCTTCGTGCCTGAGCTCCCCGAGGTCGAGACCTTCGCCGCCGACCTCCGGCCGCTGGTGGTGGGCCGCACCGTCGCCGCGGTCGACGTCCGCTTCCCGAAGATGGTGAGGCACCCGGAGCCGGAGGCGTTCACCCGCGACCTGCCCGGGCGGCGCATCGTAGCCCTCGAGCGCCGCGGCAAGTACCTGGTCTTCCGGCTCGACAGCGGCGCCGTCCTGGTCGTCCACCTGGGGATGACAGGGCAGCTCTTGCACAAGCTGCCCGAGGACCTTGCCCGGCCGCACACACACGTGGTGCTGAGCCTCGACAACGGGACCGAGCTGCGCTACTCCGACCCGCGTCAGTTCGGGCGGTTGCTGCTCGGAACCGAGGAGGAGCTGGTGGCGGTTCGCGCCCTCCCGCGCCTCGGCCCCGAGCCGCTGGACCCTGGGTTCACCGCCCGCGAGCTGCATCGCCGGCTGGCCGGGCGGCGGGCTCCTCTCAAGCTGCTGCTCCTCGACCAGGCAGTCCTCGCCGGGGTCGGCAACATCTACGCCGACGAGGCCTGCTTCCGGGCCCGGATCCGACCCGACCGGCCGGCCGGTCGGCTCTCGCCGGCACGCGCCCGCCGACTTCACGCGGCCATTCGGGAGTCCCTCGAGCGGGGCATAGCAAACCGGGGCAGCTCGGTCGACGACTACGTCGACGTCTACGGCGCCCGGGGACGGCAGCAGGAGGAGCTTCAGGTCTACGGGCGCGGCGGCCGGCCTTGCTATAACTGCGGCTCGCCGCTCACCCTGGTCCGGCTCGGTGGCCGGGCCACCGTCTTCTGCCGGCGATGCCAGCGATGAGGCGCGCGGCTCTGCTGGCGGGGATCCTGGCGGTCGGCTTCACCCTCTTCAGCGGGGTTGTGTCGGGCGGGGCGCTGCGCGTCTTCGACCGCCAGGTTGCCGTCGCCATGGCGGGCGTCTACAACCCGGCGCTGCTGACGCCTTTCCGCGCACTGGCTCTGCTCGGCGGGCTGGAGCTGACGACGCTGCTCGCCGTCGGCCTCTTCGCCTACCTCTGGCGCCACGGTCACCGGCTGGGAGCGTGGTCGGCGGCGGCGCTCCCGATCGCCAGCCTGGTCGAGCTCGCCGACAAGCACTTCGTCGACCAGCCCTCGCCGCCGCTCAGCATCTCGCACCCCGACGGTCCCAGCCTGACCAGCTTTTTCGAGGGGCTGCCAGGCACCGGCTGGAGCTTTCCAAGCGGACACATGACGCGGGCCGTGGTCGTCTACGGGCTGATCGCTTTCGTGGTCGGCCGCCTTGCCCAGCGGTCGTGGGAGCGCCGCCTGGCGCCGATCGTCGCGACGGTCCTGCTGGCGGCGATCGCCTTCGATCGCCTGTACCTTGCTGTTCATTGGGAGTCGGACGTGATCGGCGCGCTGCTGCTGGGCGGGTGCTTCCTGGCGGCGGCGATCAGCTGGCTCGAGTGGAGCGCCACAAGGGAGCGGGTTTGAGTCGAAAGCAGGTGATGCTGCTGGTCACGGCGGCGACCCGGGACGAGGCCGAAAACCTCGGCGAGTCGCTCTTGAGCCGGGGCCTCGGGCGGCGCGGCTCGGTGATCCCCGTCATCCACTCCTTCTGGATGAAGGCCGGCAAGCTGGAACGGAGCCACGAGGCGATGTTGCTGGTGACCATCTCCAGCGAGAAGGTGAAGGAGGCGGTGGCCTACATCCGCGAGAACCACTCCTTCGAGGAGCCCCAGGTCGTAATCCTGCCGCTGGGCGAATGAAGTTCCCGGCGAGGGTCTCGCTGGGCATCTTCCCGACCCCGCTCGACGCTCTGCCGCGGCTCTCGGCCGAGCTCGGAATCGAGGTCCTTGCCAAGCGCGACGACCTGACCGGCCTTGGCCTCGGCGGCAACAAGATCCGCAAGCTGGAGATGCTGCTGGCGGAGGCCGTCGCGGCCGGTGCGGACGCCGTCGTCACCTGCGGATCGGTGCAGTCCAACCACTGCCGGTGCACGGCGGCGGCCGCGGCCAAGCTGGGCCTCCAGTGCGGCCTGGTCCTCTTCCAGGGCCGCCATGGCGAGAATGGGAACCGGCTGCTCGACGACCTCTTCGGGGCGTCGGTCGAGCACCACCCGGCGTCCGAGCGTGACCGTGCCGAGGAGCTGATGCGGCGGCTGGGCGAGAGGTACGCGCACCCCTACATCATCCCCTTCGGCGGCTCCAACGCACTCGGAGCGGCCGCCTACGTGTGGTGCTACCAGGAGCTTCTAGAGCAGCTCGGCGACAGGGGCGGGACGGTCTTCTGCGTCACCTCGAGCGGCGCGACCCACGCCGGGCTGGCGCTCGGATCGGCGATCTTCGCGGGCCCGCGGGTCCTCGGCGTCTCGATCGGCGACCCGGTGGTCGAGTGCCAGCGACGTCTGGCCGGGCTGGTTGCCGAAACCGCCGGCCTGCTCGGGTTGGATAGCACGGCCGAGCTCGTGGTCCTCGACGGCTACCAGGGTGAGGGTTACGGGATCCCCAGCGAGGCCGGCAACGAGGCGATCCGGCGCCTCGCCCGGAGCGAGGGAATCCTCCTCGACCCGGTCTACACGGGCAAGGCGATGGCGGCCTTGCTCGCCGAGCACGACCGCTTCGAGCCGCCGCTCGTCTTCCTCCACTCGGGCGGCGTGCCCGCTCTGTTCGCCTACGCGGCGGAGCTGTCCCCGGGCATCCGGATGTAGCGGGCCAGCACCAGGCTGTGGAGGCCGAGGGCGATGAAGCCCAGCGCGACCAGCCCCAGTACGACCCGTCCATAGGGCTGCTGGAACAGATAGGTGAAGGTCCCCGTGAAGCCGGTGGCGTGGCTGGGGTCGCGGTGCGAGCCGGCGATGAAGAGGAACCAGCCCATCAGGGTGAAGACGACACCCCGGGAAACGAAACCGAGCCTCCCGAGGAGGTCGGTGACCCGCTTCTCGGCCTCAGACATCTCTCCTCGCTTCTCGTCCTTCTTGAAGCTCGCGCGCCAGACCTCGATGAACTGTCCGATCCCGGCGCCGACTCCGATCAACCCGATCGCCTCTGTCAGGAGCGCTCCGAAGGGGGCCGACAGCAGGCGGGCGGCCACCTGTTGGAGCTGGTCGCCGTGGCTGCCAGTGCTGCCGCCGGTCACCAGAGCGACGGCGAAGAAGAGCAGGGTGGCGTAGGCGAGCCCGCTCCAGGCGAAGCCGAGCCGGGTCACGATCCCGACCGCGTCCCTGCCACGGTGCAAAGGATCGTAGATGGCGCGGATGAAGCCCCACAGCGAGTAGGCGGCGAGGGCGACGATGCCGGCGACCAGGATCAGTCGGCCGAGCGGGAAGCCGGAGACGACGATCAGGCTGGCCTGCTGGTCGGCCTGCCGGGGCGCGCCCGTCATCGCGATCTGCAGGGCCGCATAGCCCATGTAGGCGTAGAGGACGCCGCGGGCCACGTAGCCGGCGCGGGCCAGGAAGCGGTAGAGCGGGTTGCGCGTGGCGCGCTTGGCGCTGTAGTTGGCCTTGTCGACTGACATCGCGCTCATCTAGGCTGCGGCCCTCCGGCCGGCTCGGGGCCGGCGAAACCAGGTGCGGCTGGGAGTCGGGAGGTAGCGCTCGGGCATCCAGAGCACGAAGGCCACCCAGGAGAGGCTGAGGAGGAAGCCGCCGATGACGTCGGTCGGCCAATGGACCCCCGCGTAGATCCGGCCGAGGCAGCCGATGAGGATCAGCAGGGCCGCCGCCAGCCAGAGGATCGGGCGCAGGGACGGCTTCAGCCGCGGGGCCACGGCCGTCGCGAGCATCACGGCGATCCAGGTGTAGAAGACCGCGTGCCCGCTCGGAAAGCTATAGCC
>Ga0307373_10001709_pt1 | contig 40847 bp, 38 predicted proteins | sample OX2MG_FD_202534 | JGI IMG/M metagenome (GOLD analysis project Ga0307373, IMG submission 202534) | Soil microbial communities from Risofladan, Vaasa, Finland - OX-2 | ecosystem: Environmental > Terrestrial > Soil > Coastal area > Acid sulfate soil | place: Finland: Risofladan, Vaasa | collected...
CGCGACGGTGAAGCCCGGCAAAATCCTTCTCATATCCACACCCCAGTGTGGCGTCGCAGATACCACGGCAGGAAGGCTAGTGTCAATCGAGAAGACGCGCGCGGAGGATAGCGCGTTGCAGGAAGAGGTGAAATGCGACGGATGCGAGACGAAAAGTGCACGGACCAAGAGACGGAAAACGCGTGTTGCGAGAAGTGGCTTTTTGTACCGATTAGAAGGCGGCGCTGTCGTTTGTTCTGTGTGAGATACGCGATTCTCTGGTAATTTGGTGTACCGATTAGAAATGTGGAAGTCACAGGCTGAAGCCTGTGCCACCGCAAAGCAGATCGCTGGCCGCGTAGCGGTGTTGCGAATTGGCGTGGAATTCCGCGCGCGATTGGATGATTTTTTTGCGCGAGCCCTCTGGGCACACCGTATCGCTTGCATTAAAGTGCCGCCCTCTCGAGACGGCCGTTGAGTCCCTCAGATATTCGCCCCGCGTGAACTGAACAAGCTAGCACACCGCCAGAGAAAGCGTGAGGGGGTGTGGCTGTGGAAACGCGGGCTGCTTGCCGCTGCGCGGGGACTTGGGATATAAGCTGACTTACGATCGCCTCAGGAGGGCCACGATGGCATCTCTTTCCGAATACATGGCGCGATATGACCACGAACACACGAATGGCTGGAATAAGGTTTGCCATGGCGTGGGGATTCCGCTGGTGATTGCTGGGATTGTGTTGCTGATTATTCTCAGGTGGAAGACGGGGCTGGCATTGTTTGTCCTGGGCTGGATTTTGCTGCTCGGCGGGCACCGAATTGAGGGCAACAAACCGGCATTCTTTCAGGGGGTGATTTACTTCCTGGTGGGGCCGCTATGGATCGCCAAGGAAGCGAAGGATGCGATTTTTGGAAACCGCAAAGGCCCGTCGAATGCGCCCTGATTGCGGGACGTTTTCCGGGGCCTTTTCCGCGCTGCAAAGTTAACCCTTTTCGCACACCTGTACCTCGCTGGCCGCTGTTTGCGCTCCTCGGATGCTATGTTAGGAAGCTGCCCGTGAGGAGAAGTGTGTGACTGAGCCGATGGCATCGACCGACGCAGATATTCAGAAGCGTCGAAGCACGCGAATAGCGCAGGCCGTACCGGTGACGGTGATGGGTGTGGACGCGCTTGGGCAGGCGTTCAAAGAGCGCACTTCGACGGTGTCAGTGAACTGCCACGGCTGTAAGTACCAATCAAAACACTACGTTCCGAAGGGATCGCAAATAACCGTCGAGATCGCGCGGCCGCAATCGGACGCACCGCCGAGGGTGGTGGAGGCGACCGTGGCATGGGTGCAACGCCCGCGGACAGTACGCGAGCTGTTCCAGATTGGAGTGCAGTTTACGGTTCCCGGGAATGCCTGGGGAATCGCGTTCCCACCCGCCGATTGGTTCCCGCTTCCCGACGAAAAAGAGGCGGCAATTGAGATTCCCATTGCCCCGGCCGCGACGCCGACACCGAAAAATCAAGCGTTGATCGATCAATCGATCAAGGAAGCTGTCGACCAGCAAGCCAAGGCGCAGGTTTCCGCGCCGGTGGTGGAGATGGAAGCACGCAAGACTGCGCCGAGCGCGCCGCCAGAAGACAATGTGCGAGTGCTGCCGGGGCCGGCAGAGGCGTCAGCGCAGGGCCACGAAACGATGTCCATGGCGCGCCAAATGGCGCGACTGCTCGCTGAAGCAAAGCAGCACCTGCGGCGCACAATGCAAAGCGATGCGGCGGGAGCCGTGGCGCAGGAAGTTCGCACGGCGCGCGAGCAAGCGGAAGCGGGACTCCGCAGCGCTGTAAACGAGGCGGTCGAGGAATCGGTAACAAAAGCGACGGAGAATTCAGTTCACGCGTCGGTGCAGAGCGCGGTGCAAACGGCGGTGCAAGGATCTTTGCAGCAGCTCGTGGAGCAGGCAACGCAGCAGGTGGTGCAAAACGCGCTGGCGGCGTTTGAGCAAGCGAGGCAGGCAGCGGCTCCCAAGCTGGGAGAATTGGACGCGCAAGTGCGGGCGGCGGTCGAGCGCGCGGTGGAAAACTCCGCAGCGAAACTTGCCGAAGAAACGATACAGCAGAGCGTGCAGCAAACCGTGGAACAGGCGGTGAAGCAGTCGGTGCAGCAGGCAGTGGACCGAGCCACGGCGAGTTTGCCGGTAGCGCAATCGACGGGCGCGGCCGTTGCGCCGACAGAAGAAATGCTCCGGCAGCTAGACGAGGCGGGACAGGAGCGGTTGGCAGCCTGGCGCAAAGAAATCGAGGACGCCGCAGGAAAGCTCCAAGCGCAATCGCGCGAGAACATGAGCGCGGAATCGGAAGCGGCCACGCGAAAGTGGCGGGAACAATTCGACGTGGCGCTGACGGGCGCGTCGGAACAGATGAGCGCGCAGTTAAACCAGATTTCACAGGCGGCAACGGCGCGAGCGGAACAGGAAATCTCGGCGAGAAGCGCGTCCTTGCAGGGATTGCTCAACGAAGCGGCCTCCGAGGCGCAGAAAAATCTTGAAGCGCTGTGCTCCGGGCTCGAACAAGAGCGCACGCGCGCAGAGGCCGTTATCGGGAAAGCGGACGAGGCCGTGCGGCGGGCCGAAGAAACATCGGCGCAGATGGAAGCGATGTCGCGGGCAGCATACGATGAAGCGCAAAAGCATCTTGACGGATTGCTGGCATCGCAGACGGCCGACCTAGGCCGGCGCGTTGACGAGGTGATTCAGAAGAAGGCCGGCGAGATCGAGAAGCCCATCAATGATGTGGCTGATAGCGCACTGAAAAGGCTGGCCGAGCAAGTGGAGCAACAACTGGCGCCGCATTACGAGCGAGCGCGGCAGAGCGGCGAACATCTCAGCGCAGCGGGCCAGGAAACGGAGCAGAAATTACGGCGAATGGCAGAGGAGATCGAGGCGGGACTTGGGCCGCAAGTGGAGCGCGCAGAGCAGGCGAGCCAGCAACTGGCGAGCGCAAATCAACATGCGGAAAGCGCGTTGCACCAATTCCGCGAGCAGATGCATGAGGTTTCCGAGCAGGCGCTGACGGCCGCACTGCACCGGATGCGCCAGCAAACGGCGGAACTGCCGGTCGAATTCGAGCAGACGTGCCGAGCAGCACTGGCGCGCGTGGAAGAAGAACTCGAAACGAAGAGCACGGACGCGGCGCATTCGACGTTCGAGGCACTCTACAAAGCTTCGGAGTGGTATCAGAAAAAGGCGCAGACGAGCATGCAGGCGGCGCTGGAAAGAACGATGGACCAGTCAACCGCCGGAATGCGCGAGCGCGCGGCCGAGGTTTCGCGGATGTTCGGGTCCGAGCTAGACCATTACAGCCGCAGCTACGTGGAACACGCGCAGGGCATGATCGAAGAGGATGCCAGAGAGATCAAGGAACGGACGCGAGAACAACTGGAAGTGACGGCTAAGACGGTGGCGGCCAGCGCGACGGATGAGCTGCACCGCATCACGAGCGAGAGTCTGGCGCGGTTTGAGGGAGCGGCGAAGATTTCCGCAGAACAAACGCAAGGGAACATGAAGGAAGGCGCCGATAAAGCGCTGGGCGAGTTCGAGAGCCACCTCGAAGAGCGCATGGTACAGGGCGCAACACTCGCGCGGCAGCATCTTGAGGAGCAATTGAAGCCGCTGGTGGCGGCGTTCTATGCCAGACGCGAAGCGGAACAAGCGGCGTGGCTCGAACAGATGAAGGGCTCGGTGGAGAAATCAATCGAGCAGTACAAGGAAAGGCTCGAGAATACATCGAATTCGTGGCTGCTTGCTTCGGCGACAACCCTGGGGCAGCACTCGAAAACAGTCCTGCAAACGCTTTCCGAGGCGGCCGAAGAACGCCTGCGGGATACATGCTCCGACGTCTTCGCCGGGCTGGGCGAAACGTTGCGCATGCGCTTGCTGGGACTTTCATCGGAAGTCGGTACCAGCAAAAAGCCCCCAGAAAAGAAGTAAGCCCGGATCGCTTGCCGGGCTGTCGGCGCGCACTCCTGCAACATTTAAATCGGCATGCCTGTATCCGGTATAATGCTGCGTATGGCCAATCGTGCGTATGCGAGCATTTGGATAACGGATTTTTCGGCGGAGAAGCTACTCGAGGGCTGGAAGGAATTTCTGCGAACGGTGCCTTTCTCAACGAAACGGCCGGGTTTTTCGGAATTAGTGATACGTGCGGTAGACATGGCGGAAACTCCGATCCTTGAGCAGGACCTGCGATCGGGGGAATATGACGCGGAAGTGCTGACGGATCTGGCGCGCGAGCATGTGCACAGCGATTCGTCGTATGAAACGCAGGCTTGGTGGGATTTGTGGATATACGACGCGCGAGGCAACCGATGGGAATTGAAGCCGCAACCTCTGGCCATCAATTGTTACGGGGATGAATTCGATGGAGGATTTGCGCGGGAGCAGGGACACCTGCTGGTCGACGCAGGATTCGAACATTTGTTTACCGGACATGCGAGCCTTCTGGGATTCAGCGGAACACAACGCGAACGCTCGGAGCATCCCGAAGAAGCGAATTTTGTTGCCTTGATGTCGCAGCCGGAGAATCTGCGCACCTATCACGAAAAAACACGGGCTAATATTCGCAAGCTCTATGATTGGATGGAGCGAATCGAAGCCGCGCTGCCTGTGGAACGCTACCGGTTATGGTCGGAGGGAGAAGAAAACTTCGAGGCGCGGATGGAGGAGATCCTGGCGGCACGCTAGCGGGACTCTTTCGTCTGGGGCGCGTACACGTTAGAATCATTTCTATCTTGTTTACGCCGGATCTCTGTGCCAGCGGCGATGGATGATTGTAGCGGCGCAATTAAGCGCGTGGTCAAACGCAAGCAGCGATTCAAACCTCTGAGGAGCTCTGAGGAGTCTGAGGAGAATGATGCGACGATCTTACTGGTTGGCGATGTGCGGCGCTGTCCTGCTGGCCGCATCGTGCGGCGGCAGCCCGCATCCAAGTACCGCAGAGACTGCGAAACCCGCTGCGCCGGCATATCCACCGGAAGTGGATCAAGTGATACAAAAGCTGTTTGGAACGGAAACGGAAGTGATTGCCTATGGCGACCTGGCGAAAAACGGGAAGCAGGAAGCGCTGGTGGTGAACCGCATCAAAAAGCCGCCTGATGGGATTGTCCCCGGGAACCTGGTGACGCGCGCCGGAATTATCGAGAACGAGGGCGGGAATTCGTGGAAGGAAGTGTTTCTGTGCGACGAGCACTTCAAGAATCCAGCAGGATTTTTGGGCGGGCAGCCGCTTTCGCCGGTGAACGGCTGGCGGCTGCAATACGAACAGGACGCAAAAAAGGGGCTGGTGATGTATTTTACGCCGCTGCAAAAGCCGGCAGGCGGCTACGTGGAGACTTTTGGGGTGCGATGGAACCCGGAAGTAAAACGCTACCAAATGCTGGACCGGAGTTTTGCTAAATTCCTAGGGGAGGTGTCGACGCTCGAGCCGATCGACGCGACGTCGCAATAATGAGCACAGTGGCACAAACCGTTTCAGGGGTGAAGAAGCCGCAGAAGAAGGCCAGTGCGGCGGCCGAGTTGCGGCGGCTAATCCCTTATTTGGGGCCGTATAAGGGCGGGATTTTGTTCGGGCTGCTGTTGTTAGCGGTGATGGGAATAATCGGCGCGCTTCCGCCGTTGATTATTGGTTCGATCATAGATTGCCTCAGGGGATTGCCGCACCCAATGCCCAATCTCACAGAGGCGTCGCACGCGGGGGCCATAACGCTATGGCACTCTGCGCTGAAGCCGATTCTCTATTTTTATCAACCAGAAAGCCGTCACACGCTGTGGATTTTTTGTCTGATGCTGGTAGGCGTGGTGGTAGTGAAGGGTATTTTCTCGTTTACGTCGCGCTGGGTTCTGATAGGAGTTTCGCGCGACATTGAATACGATCTGCGAAACGATTTGCTGGCGCGCCTGACGAAGCTGGAGCCAGAATTTTACGTGCGGAATCGCACGGGTGACTTGATGTCGCGCTGCACAAACGACTTGAGCGCGGTGCGCATGGTGCTTGGGCCCGGAATCATGTACAGCGCGACAACGCTTGTGGGTATGGCCGTGGCTCTTGCGGTGATGGCGACGATATCGCCGCTGCTGACGCTGGAGGTTCTTTTCCCGGTTCCGTTTGTATTCATCACGGTGAGGTACTTCGGGACCAAGATCCACGAGCTGCAAGCGAAGATTCAGGCGATGCTGGCCACGCTTTCCGCTAAGGCGCAAGAGAACCTGGCGGGAATACGCGTGGTGCGGGCCTACGGGCAAGAGGATGCAGAGATGCAGTCGTTTGACGAAGCAAATCAGCAGTACGTGGGGCAGAACATACGCATGATTCGCGCGTGGAGCCTGTTCTTCCCGGCACTGTCCACGATCATTGGATTTTCGATTGTGTTCGTGCTGTGGCAAGGCAGCAGGATGGTGGTTCAAGGCCGCATCTCGCTCGGGGCGCTGATCGCATTTTACACATTTGTGGGGCAGTTGGTGTTTCCGATGATCGCGCTTGGCTTCGTGACAAATATTTTTCAACGCGGGGCGGCCTCGATGGGCCGATTGAACTACGTTTTGGACGTCGAACCGGGAATCAGCGATGTGGGAGCGCAAAGAGAGGCGCCGGCGGAGGTTCGAGGCGACATTGAATTTCGCAATTTGACCTTCACTTATCCTACAACGCGGAGCGGAAATGGGACGCAACCGGCAGCGACGGGCAAGAATTCTGAAGCCGCTGTGAATGAGCCGGTGCTACGGAATATCAATTTGCACATTCCGGCAGGCTCGACAGTGGCGATTGTCGGTCCAACGGGGAGCGGAAAAACAACGCTGGCGGGATTGATCGCGCGGCTTTGGGAAGCGCCCGCGGGAACGCTATTCATCGACCGCAAGCCGATTCGCGAGTGGCCGCTGGCGGCGCTGCGGCGAGCCGTTGGTTTTGTGCCCCAGGATGCGTTTTTGTTCAGCGACACGCTGCGCGAGAATATTGCATTTGGCATGGAGGCCGCGACGCTGGAAGCGGTGGAAGACGCGTCGCACGTTGCGAATATCGCGGGCGACATCTCGGATTTTCCCGGACGCTATGAAACGATTGTCGGCGAGCGCGGAATCACGCTCTCGGGCGGGCAAAAACAGCGGACAACACTTGCGCGGGCGCTCATTCGCGACCCGAGGATTCTGATTCTCGATGATGCCTTTTCGAGCGTGGACACTGATACGGAAGAAAAGATTCTGCAGGGGCTGGAGGATGTGTTCAAAGAGCGCACGACGATACTGATTTCGCACCGATGCTCGACGGTGCGCGATGCGGATCAAATTGTTGTGTTGCGCGTCGGCGAGATCATTGAAAAAGGGACGCATGAAGAGCTGATTGGGCTCGGCGGATATTACGCGGAGCTATATCAGAAACAGTTGCTTGAAGAAGAGCTGGCCAGAGAATGAGCGCACACCACGAAGAAGAGAAACTTGGGCGCATATACGACTCGCAACTGACGTGGCGGCTGCTGAAGTATCTGAAGCCGTACAAGTGGCGAGTTTTTGTGGCGCTTGCGCTCACGGTGGTGGTCACGCCCTTGCGACTGGTCGGGCCGCGGCTGTTTGCCGCGGTAATTGACCGCTACATCACGCCTGCTCTGGGCCACAAGATAACGGTGAACGCGGCGTTTCATGGGATTCTCTGGATTTCTCTAGCCTTCGTCGCAACGCTGATTCTCAGCTTTCTGTTTCAGTATGGCCAAGTGCGTATTATGCAATCGGTGGGCCAGCATACGATGTATGACCTGCGCAAGCAGATCTTCGGCCATTTGCAGCGGCTGCCGATGAGCTTCTTCGACCGCACGCCGGTGGGACGGCTGGTCACGCGCGTAACCACCGACGTCGATGCGCTGAACGATTTGTTCGCGGCGGGCGTGGTGGCCATGGTGAACGACTTCTTTTTCCTGGTGGCCGCAATCGCTTACATGTTGAAGCTGAACTGGAGGCTGGCGCTTGCGGCGTTCGCGGTGCTGCCGTTGATGTTTGGCGTCACGTGGCTATTTCGAAATAGCGTGCGCGAAGCAAACCGGCAGATCCGCACGGGAGTGGCGCGAATCAATGCGTTCCTGCAAGAGCACATCAGCGGAATGGCGGTGATTCAGCTTTTCAACCGGGAGCAAAAGGCGCAGGAGCAATTCAAGGGACTGAACCGCGCGTATAACGTTGCCTTCAAGAAGGCCATCAAGGCATATGCGCTGTTCTATCCGGCGATTGATCTGCTGTCTTCGTCCGGGTACGCGATGATCTTCTGGTTCGGCGGGCTGGGGCGGCTTGCAGGAGGATTGGGCATCGGCGTGGTCGCGGAGTTCTATATGTATTCGCAGCAGTTTTTCATGCCGATTCAGGACTTGAGCGAAAAATTCAACATTCTGCAATCGGCGATGGCGGCTTCCGAACGCATTTTCAAGCTGCTCGACGAGCCCCTGACCGTGCAATCCGCGGCGAATGCGGTGAAGCTGGAAGCGGCAAAGGGCGAGATTGAATTCCGTAATGTATGGTTTGCGTATCGGGGCGGCGAAAATCCCAAAGAGGAAGATTGGGTGCTGCGGGATGTATCGTTCCGCGTCGCGCCGGGGCAAAACATAGCCATCGTGGGGCATACGGGCGCGGGAAAGACGACGATTATTCAACTTCTCCTGCGGTTCTACGATATTCAGCGTGGCGAAATCCTCCTGGACGGGATGAATATCCGGGAATTGCAGCTTCAGCATTTGCGGCAGTTCTTCGGAATCGTGCTGCAGGATCCATTCCTTTTCAGCGGGACAATCGAATCAAATGTGCGGTTGGGAACAGAATCGATTACGCGGGAGAAAATCGAGCAGTCCTTGCGCGAAGTGGGACTGGGGCCGTTCCTTGATTCCCTGCCGTATGGAATGACGACCGAGGTGACGGAGCGAGGAGCGACGCTGTCGGTGGGGCAACGGCAGCTTATCAGCTTTGCACGAGCGCTGGCGCACGATCCGGAATTCCTGATTCTCGACGAAGCGACGTCCAGCGTAGACACGCGGACGGAGTCGCTGATCCGCGAGGCGCTTGACCGTTTGCTTTCGGGGCGGACGGCTCTCGTGATAGCGCATCGGCTCAGCACGATTCAGCATGCGGACCGCATACTCGTGTTCCACAAGAGCAGGTTGCGCGAAGAAGGAACGCATCAGGAATTGCTGGCGCGACGCGGGATTTATTACCGACTGTACCAACTCCAATACAAAGACCAGGAACTTCGCCTGGCGGTGCCGGGTGACGAGCGTGCCGGCACGCCTCTGCCCGCTAATGATTAGTCCGCGGACCGGCCGCTGTTTGGGCCGCCGCCCGAGACGGATTTCCCTTACGTCCACGCAAATCTCGGCCGCGGTTTGCCAGGAGCCAGCCGCATGAGTGCTCCGCCGCAGATTCTCATCTCCGCGGGCGAAGCCTCAGGCGACATGTACGCTGCACGATTGGCAAGAGCGCTGCAGGCCCGGACGCACGCGCACCTGTTCGGGATGGGCGGCCCACAGATGCGGGAAGCGGGCGTGGAAATTGTCGCGGACGCTTCGGAAATCGCGGTTGTAGGAATTACAGAAGTGTGGCACCGGCTGCCTGCTGTCTGGCGAGCGTGGCGTAAATTGGAGCGCGAGGCGGTGCGGCGCAAGCCTGCGCTGGCGATCACCGTGGATTCGCCGGGATTCAATTTTGGCTTGGCGCGCCGGTTGAAAAAGCACGGCGTTCGGAACGTTTACTTCATCAGTCCGCAGATTTGGGCTTGGCGGCCTGGGCGTATGCGGTGGATTCAGAGACGCTTCGAGCGCGTGCTGGTGATTTTTCCGTTTGAAGAGACAATTTATCGCAAGGCAGGCGTGGCAGTGGACTTTGTGGGGCACCCGCTGGTGGATTCGGTGCGCGCGCAGATGACGCGGGAGCAATTCGCTGCAAAGTTTGGATTGGATGCGAAACGCCCGATCGTGAGCCTGCTGCCCGGGAGCCGCCCAAGCGAAATCCGGCGAAGCATGCCGGTGATCGCGGAGGCATGCGCGCGGCTACAGAAGGAGCGTGGGGTACGATTCGCACTGGCGGTGGCGCCGGGGCTCGATGAGCGCATTTTCGACGCTTACGAGCGCTCGGATTTGCGCGTAACGCGAGTGGCAGGAGCGGTCTATGACACGCTTGCGGCTGGGGACTGCGCAATTGTATCGAGCGGAACGGCGACAGTGGAAGCGGCGCTGCTGGGAACCCCGATGGTGGTCGTATACAGGCTTTCGGGGCCAACGGCAGCGATTGCGCGGCGACTGATTGTGACTCCTTTATTCGCCATGGTGAATCTAATTCCGGGACGGCAGGTGGTACCGGAGCTTATTCAGGAGAGATTTACGGCCGAGAATCTAACACGCGAAGTTGGGCAGTTGCTGGACTCCTCTGAAGTACGGGAGCAACAAAAGCGGGGCTTGGCGGAAGTGAGGCTGAAGCTGGGCCCGGGCGGTGCGATTGAGCGGGCCGCAGCAATCATCGCGGGGATGCTCTAATATTTGAAGGACAGGCAACTTACAGGCTCAGTTTGGTACTCTAATGAGCGGACAATGATGACAAAGAAATCGAGCGTTTCTCGGCGCTTCCCAGCGATGCGGTTGCTATTCCCGCTTGTAATGCTGGGCCTCAGCGCCGCTATCGCCAGCGCGCAAACGCAGCTTCCCAAATTCGATTTTCAAGCCCTGCATTATGACGTTCAAGCCGCGCTTCATCCGGCACAAGAGAATCTGACAGCCGAAGCGAAAGTGGAATTCGTGGCGAACACGGCCTCGCGAACCATCCTTGTTGAATTGCATCCGGATCTGCATGTGGACGCGGTGAAGTTGGCAAGTGACGGGCGAAAGCTCGATTTTCAGCGGGATTCGTTCAACCCGCTCGACCTGGAAGTGACACTGCCTTCGATGGCGCAAGCGGGAATGCACGTTACGCTGATTTTCGATTATTCAGGCGCATTCGCAAACGACGATGACAGCCCGACGAAAGACGTTCGTTTCGCATGGATCGACAAGGATTCGGCCTATTTGCTGCTGCCAGCGCGCTGGTTTCCGCTGACGAATTATCCGTCGAACCGCTATACGGCTACATTTCAAATCACCGTGCCGGATAATTTCGCCGTAACGGGTACAGGACAATCATCGACGCCGAATTCGCTGCCCGCCGAAAAACCTGGCGAGTCCGGACGGTCCGTGTATACATTCAATTGCAAGGATGCCGGGCCGGTGGGAACGTTTGTCGCGGGAAACTTGCAGCTTTCTCCGGTACGCGCGCAAGGGTTGGCGATTTCGGTGTTCGCGCCTCCGACAGCGAGCGCCACGGCATCCCGCTACGGTGACGAACTCGCGAATCTGTTGACCTATTATTCGAATGAATTTGGCGCTTTGCCTTCGCCGGATGTGACGCTGGCGCAATTGCCCGATGGAACAGTCGCGGGGTTCTCCGCGCCCGGATTGCTGCTTCTGAGCGCGCGCGATTGGGGCACAACCGTGAATCAAAGCGAACTGGCGCACCTGGCCGCCCAGCAATGGTGGGGCGATCAAGTCTTGCCCGCGTCGCCAAACGACGCGTGGGTAACAGATGGGCTGGCGCAGTACGTGAGCGCCATGTACATCGAGCACTCACAGGGCGAGCAAGGCTTTCGGCGCGAGCTGACGAATTACGCCGTGGGATCGGTGATGTTCGAAGACACCTCGCCCATCGCGCAGGCGCAGAATTTGCAGCCCTACTCGCAACGGTATGAATCGGTGGTGGTGGATAAAGGCGCGATGGTGTTTCACATGCTGCGCACGTCGATGGGAGACGCGGCCTTTAATTCATTGCTGCACGATTTTTACGCCGCGCATGCTGGAAAAACCGCGAGCATCGATGATTTCGAAAAGATTGCGCAGGCGAAGCTGCCTCTGCAAAAGGCGGGCGCACCGCAACTGAACATGATTGCGTTTTTTTCGCAATGGCTCAATTCGACGGGCATCCCCGAATTCAAGCTGGATTACATTGTGTATCGAACACCGAAGGGCTTTAAGGTTGTCGGAAAAATCACGCAGCCGCTTGAGACTTTTAACATGCCGGTGGAGATCCGCGTGGCGACCGAAGGAAACCCGGTGACGAAAACCATTCAGGTGATTGGGACGAACACGCCCTTCGAGATCGAATCGTTCAACGTACCGAAACCCGATGGAATTTCGATTGACCCGGATGACGATCTGTTGAAAGTAAGTCCGCAACTGCATGTACGCGCCTTGATCGCCCGAGGCGAAGGATTGGCAGCGGAAGGAAAGTTCCAGGAAGCCATTCAGGAATATCAGCAGGCGCTGGGCCTGCAGGCGAATAACTCCCTGGCTGATTTCCGGATCGGTGAAGCCTATTTTTACGAGAAGAATTATTCAGCGTCGGCGGATTCCTTCCGCAACGCACTCGATGGCGATCTGGACTCGAGTTATAAGTGGGTAGAGACATGGAGCCACATTTATCTGGGAAAGATTTTCGACCTGACAGGATCGCGCGAGCGCGCCATCAATGAATACCAAAAGGCCGAGGAGTTGAGGGACAATACAGACGGCGCACAAAAAGAGGCCGAGAAGTACATGAAGTCGCCCTACACAACGGCAACGAAAGACGCACAGGAAACCGCAACGAAACCCGGGGCAAAGCCATAGAAACTCCGGTGACCGCTGTTTAAGCGCTCGCCGGTCCTTTCTCTCTTATCTCCTTCCACACCTGCTCGAACACTTCGAGAGATTGCTTGTCAAAAAGAACGAACTGTATTTTTTGGAGCGACGTGGGACCCTGGAGATGCCGGTGCGCCTCGGCCAGCATGATTTCGGCGCACTCACGCATGGGAAAACCGGCGATGCCCGTGCCAACGGCGGGAAAAGCGATCGTTTTAAGATTGTTCTGCGCAGCGATGCGAAGCGAATGGGCCGTCGAACTACGCAATGCGTGCGCAGTGGTTGCGCCGCCCAGCTGCATGCTGGCTGCGTGGATTACATGACGCGCTTTCAGGCGGCCGCCGGACGTAATCGCCGCACCGCCAACCGGAACAGAACCGATGGCATCGCATTCGCGCTGAATTTGCTCACCGCCCTTGCGCCGAATCGCGCCCGCCACGCCAGCACCGAGCCGCAAGTCGTTATTGGCGGCGTTGACGATGGCGTCGGTATCTATCTCGGTCAAATCGCCCTGCAGCAAAATGATTTTGTCCGCGATTTCGGTCATAACAGTTGAAGAGTCCTCGCATCGCGCACGGAATAAGAACCTTTCAGGCGCACGCTAAGCTTTCTGTTCTGCGGCCGCATCTTTGTAATCGAATACACCGCGACCGGATTTGCGCCCCAATCGTCCGGCCTTTACATATTGTTCAATCAACGGGCACGGACGATATTTTTCACCGAGCGTGCGATGCAGATGCTGAAGGATGCTCAGGCGCACGTCGAGGCCCACAAGATCGACCAATTCGAAGGGACCCATTGGGTGGTTGAGTCCAAGCTTCAGGGCCTTGTCAATGTCTCCGGCGGTCGCAATTCCCTCCTGCAGCATGTAAAACGCTTCGTTGCCGATCATGGCGTTAATGCGGCTGGTGACGAAGCCCGGCGATTCGCGAACGACGACGACCTCCTTTCCCATGCGGCGGCCGGCTTCGGCGCAGGCGGCAACGGTTGCTTCCCGTGTTTCGAGGCCACGGACGATTTCGAGGAGCTTCATTTTCTGAACGGGATTGAAAAAGTGCATGCCGATGCAATTTTCGGCGCGAAAAGTGATGGCGGCCATCTCCGTGATGGAAAGCGAGGACGTATTGCTGGCGAAAATGGCGCCAGGCTTGGCGAATTTGTCGAGGATGGTGAAAATTTCGAGCTTCACTTCCATTTCTTCAGGAACGGCCTCGATAATCAAATCCGCCTCACGGCAGGCGTCTTGCACCGATCCGGACGTGACGATGCGCGCAAGGGATTGTTGCTTCTGCTCCTCCGTCGTCTTGCCTCGCGCGATTCCTTCGTCGAAGGCGCGGCGGATATATTCGATGCCTTGCTCCTGCATGGATGGCGACACATCTTCGAGAATCGTTCGGTAGCCGGCGAGCGCAGAGCAGTACGCGATGCCGCGCCCCATTGTTCCGGCGCCGATGATTGCCACAGTCTTGATTTCCATGCCTTCTCCTTCGGATGACTTTCGCGCGCGGCTGGGGCGTGGCGAAATACGCTATGCGCGCGGCGGAAAGAGCCGGGCCGCGTTTTCATACAGAATTTTGCGTTGCGCCGCATCAGAAATCGGCAAGACGCGAAATTTTTCGATATTGCCACGAATCGCGGGAACGCCGGGGCCCGGCCAGTCCGTGCCCCACAGAACCTTATCGGCGATCTCTTCGATGCGCGGGAATGATTCCATCAAGCGCTGCGGCGGAATGCCGGAAATGTCCATATACATGTTCGGATGGCGGCGAACTAGGAAAAAGGCTTCATTCATCCACAGGGGGCGGCCGCCGTGAGCCAGAATGATAACGAGTTTCGGAAAATCGACGGCTACGTCGTCGGCGAGAATGGGCTGCGCATATACGTTGCGCGCACCCTGAAAAATCGAAGTGCCCGTGTGGATCATGACGGGCATGCCGTGCGCCTGCGCGCGATCGTACAACGCCGCCAGCGGACCGAAGCCGTCGCGATACGCGTTGGGCGCGAAGAGTTGATGCGAAGGATGCACCTTGAGCCCGCGAATGCCCAATTTTGCGAGGCGGTCGACTTCCGCGCCCGCATCTGGAACATATTTCGGATGCACGGAGCCGAAAGCGAGCAAGCGCTTGGGATCGGCCGTGCAATAGTTCGCGATCCAGTCGTTCACTGCAGGGGGAAATCCGATCACGTCCGGACTCACATAATTGATCAAGCCGGCGCGCTCGATTCCGGCGTCATCGAGGAACTTCAGGAATGCGTTCGCGTCAGCGGAATATTTTTCAACCTCGGGATAGTCCTTGCGGCCTTTTTGAATCAACGCGAGGGCGTGCGGATTGAACATGTGCAGCGGTTGAATGTGGATGTGAATGTCGATGATGGCGCCCGAGTCCGATGCCAAGCAGTCCTCCTTGGTTTTCGCGCAACAAAGATGATCTAGGCGTTCCGCGTTCCGTGGCCGTTCTTCCAGGTTTCTTCGAGCGCGCGGCGCGTAAACACACGCACCATGTCGCGGCGATAGACGGGCGTCGAGCCAGAAGTCGTCAGCGGCTTGCCCGTTTGAATGGCTACGTGCGCGACGCGCTCGGCAAGTTCGGGGGACCATTTGTGGCCGACGAGCAATTCGCTTGCCTGATTCACAAGCATTGGCGCTGGATTTACGGCAGATAGAGCGACGCATGCGTCTTTGCAAATGCCAGCAGAATCTACGTTCATTGTTACGGCAACGCCCGCGAGAGGATAGTCGATCGAGTCACGAACGCGGAGTTTGTGGTATACGCCACGGAGTGCGGCCATGTGCGCAGGCACGTGAACAGCGGTGAGCAGTTCGTTGCGCGCGAGGGCGATGCGATCCATGCCGTCGTTTTTATAAAACTCGCGCAAAGGTATGCGGCGCCCGCCCGATGGGCCGGTAATTTCCAAATCGGCGTCGAGCGCCAAAAATGCAGGCGCGGAATCGCCGGACCACGCGGCCCAACAAAATTTCCCGCCGGGAGCAACGTGGCAGATGTCACCGTCTTTTTTCAAGCAGCCGCCAAGCGACTGACGCCAGAAATGCGACTGGTTGTACCAGCGGCAACGCGTTTCGAGACACAGGTTGCCCCCGATCGTGCCCATGTTGCGCTGCAAAGGGCCGGCGACCGTGTCGATGGCGCTGGCGAGGACAGCAAATTTCTCGCGCATCCACGGCGTATCGAGAATACTGGTGAGCGTGGCTGTGGCGCCGATGCGCAAGCCGTCGCGCGGCGAAAACTCGATGTTCGCCAATTCGCGCAGAGGCTTCACGTCGACCAACACGTGCGGCGTGAAAAGCCTCATCTGCAAATTGGGAATCACATCGGTGCCACCGGCAATCACCATGGCGTCGGAGCGGTGCTCATCAAGCATGCGAACTGCCTCTTCGACCGTGCGCGGCTGCAGAACGCGAAATGCAGGAAGCGTCATGGAGGACTCCCGGCAAGGGATGGCTTCTTCGGCGCGTTCGCTCCATTGCCAGCCGCCGTTTTCTGTTTTTCTCGCAATGCGTCCAGGATTTTATCGGGCGTGATGGGAAGCGAGTTAATGCGCACGCCGACGGCATCGAAGATTGCATTCGCAATCGCGGGAATCGTCGCGGCTAGCGAGCCTTCTCCCGCTTCCTTCGCGCCAAACGGACCTTCAGGGTCGATGCTTTCGACGATGATTGATTCGATCTCCGGATTTTCTTTGGTGGCGGGGATGCGATATTCGAGCAACGACGGATTCATCAGGCGGCCATCTTTCCAAATCATGTCTTCCTGTAACGCCTGGCCGAATCCCATGTATACAGAGCCTTCGATCTGGCCTTCGACTGTGAGCGGATTGAGCGCCTTGCCGCAGTCGTGGGCCGCGACAATTTTATCGACGCGAACCTGGCCCGTTTCCGGGTCAACGGTGACTTCCGCAACTTGCGCACTGTAGCTGTAGGCCGGCGACGGACCCACGCCGGCGCCCTTGAACTTTCCGCCGCGCGCCGTTTCCGGAGGCGCATAAGTGCCGCGAGCTACGAGCGCTCCATGAAATTCGAGTGCAACGGCGACTGCTTCGTCGAATGACAGACTCTTGCCCGCATCGCTCTTGTGCGAAATGCGACCATTTTTCGCCTCGAAATCTTCCGCCGCGCAGCCGAATTTCTTTGCCACCGCCGCAACTATTTGGTCGCGCATGTCTTTTGCCGCATTGAGGCACGCGTTGCCGGCCATGAACGTCACGCGGCTGGAATAGCTGCCAAGATCAATCGGCGTAAGCTCCGTATCAGCCGCAACCAGCTTGATGCGGTCCGCCGTGACGCCGAGAACCTCCGCGGCGATTTGTACCTGCATCGTGTCCGAACCCTGGCCGATTTCGGAGGCGCCAGTGTAAACGGTGACCGCCGCGTCGCGATCAATCTTGATGTGCACGGTTGTGTGCGGCATGGTCGAACGAATGATGGGGTTCGCAGCGCCGCTGACGTAATGGCTGCACGCCATCCCAACGCCCTTGCCATAGGGCAGCTTGCCTTTCTTTTGCGCCCAGCCGGAACGCTCAAAAACTTTCTCGATGCATTCCGGCAAGCCGTAGCTCGTAACACGAAGCGAATTTGCCGTGATGCAAGGAGCCTTCAGCAGATTTCGCCGGCGGACTTCGAGTGGATCAAGTCCAGCCTGATGCGATAGCTGGTCGAGAATAGACTCGAAAGCGAAGCGCACGTTGACCGTACCGTGACCGCGCATCGCGCCGCATGCGGGCTTATTGGTGAGCACGCGGAAGCCGTCGTATTGCACGTTCGCGATATCGTAAATCGCGCCGAGCAGCGCGCCCGAGTAAAGGACCGTCACCGGGCCGTAACCGCAGTACGCGCCGCCGTCTTGAATCACGCGCGCCTGTACAGCCGTGATTTTTCCAGCGCGGTTGAGGCCGACTTTTAGATAGACGATCGTGATTGGCCGACCGCGATGCGCCAGGAAAACTTCCTCGCGCGTATATGTGATCTTCACGGGCTTGCGCGATTTCTTCGCAAGCACGCACGCAGCAACTTCGAGAGGAATGATCTCGCTCTTGCCCCCAAAGCCGCCGCCGATCAGCGGCTTGATCACGCGTATCTGGCTCATGGGCATTTCGCACACTGCTGCGATGGTGCGATGAAGGTAGAATGGCACTTGCGTGGAAGAATAAACGGTCAGGCGATCATTCGGCTCCCAGATGGCCAGCGTCGCGTGCGGCTCCATGGCGGCCTGATTGACTTCGCCGGCGTAGTAGCGCTCCTCGGCGATGAAGTCAGCCTCTGCGAAGCCCCTTTGCGGGTCGCCGAAGATGTGGTGATACTCCTTCTCGATGTTTTGCGGCCGTTCTTCGTTGATCCAGTTCGACGCAGCTTTCATGGATTGCTCAGGGTCGAACCAAGCCGGCAATTGTTCGTAGTTGACGCGGATTAAATCGAGGGCTTGTTCGGCGATTTCGGGAGTTGTGGCTGCGACGGCGGCTATGTTGTCGCCAATGTAGAGAGCTTTGCCGAGGGCGAAAGCGCGTTCGTCGTGGCCGATCGGCAGAATGCCGTAAGGATTGCGCGCGTCTTCGCCAGTGGCTGTGACTCTCACTCCCGCGAGAGCCTCGGCCGCCGAAGTATCCATTGAACGAATGCGCGCATGTGCATAAGGCGAATGCAGGATTTTCCCGATCAGCATTCCGGGGACGGAAAGATCGTCAGCATACTTCCCGAGACCGGTGACTTTGGCGCGAGCGTCCGTCATCGCCATGGGTTTGCCGATGATGCTGAAGCCGTTGGTGTTCTCAGGCATGGCTAACGAGCCCCCGGAGCGTGCACGGTGGGTTTGGAGCGCAACTTTTCAATCGCGTATTTCACGGACTCGTAGATTTGCATGTAGCCGGTGCAGCGGCAGAGATTGCCAGAGAGAGCTTCGCGAATTTCATCCATGGTTGGATTTGGATTGCGGTCGAGCAAGGCTTTGGTGGCAATCATGAAGCCCGGCGTGCAATAACCGCACTGGGCGCCACCCATTTCGGCGTAGCCTTCCTGCACGGGATCGAGTTCGCCTGGGCCGCCAAGCCCTTCGACCGTGATGATTTCGCGTCCTTCGTAGCTGGCAGCAAGCGCGACGCAGGAAAGCATCGGAGTTCCATCGACGAGCACCGCGCAGCAGCCGCAACTCGAATCGTCGCAACCGCGCTTCGAACCAGTGAGGCCAAGATCTTCGCGCAGCGCGTCGAGCAGGAGCCGATTCGGCACTATGGCGATTTCGCGCTCTTCGCCATTCACGCGCAAATGCATGAGTTCTTTGTTCACCAGATCTCCCTAAGCGAGTTTCTTTAATGCTTCTTCGTCGTATCCCAGCACGATTTGCTTTCCGGAAATTACCACCGGCCTGCGAATCAGATTCGGCTCGGCAGCCATCATTTTCAAAGCATCCGCGCGCGATGGCGGATTTTCCTTCATCTTCTGCTGACGATACAGCTCATTCCGCGTGTTCAAGAACAATCGGTGATCCCGTTCACCGATTAGCTTATCCAGTTCTACAACCGTCAAGCGATCTTGTGCCAGATCGCGCAGCTCCAGTTTACAGCCGCGTGCGAGCAAGAGACCTCTTGCTTTTCGGCAAGATGTTCATGTGGGTTTGTGCAAAAATTTAATTCTCGGCTTCGGCATTTTCATTTGCTTTTCAATAACGAACCACACGCGGATCGATTTCCTGCGACCACCGATCGATTCCACCGGCCATGGACCGTGCGCTGGAGACTCCTTGGGAGCGGAGCCATGCAGCGGCATCCAGGCTGCGACGTCCACTGTGGCAGAAAAGTACAACGTTATCCGCAGCCTCGAATTCGGCCACACTTGCGGAAACCTGCCCGAGGGGGATGAGTTTTGAGCCCTCGATATGGCAGAGCTGGTATTCCCACGGCTCGCGCACATCCACAAAAAACAATTTCTCCCCCCGGTCGAGCTGTTGTTTCACTTCGCCGGGCGCGATCTCCAAATTTGCGAACAAGTCGTCAGGCATCTTTCGCCGCTTCCATTTCCAACCGCGCTTCAATTTGTAACGGCGCGATGGAGCTTACTTCCCCTGCCACACAGGTGCGCGCTTTTCGAGAAAGGCGCGAATGCCTTCCCGCGCATCGTTTGTCTTCATCAAATCCCGCAAATAAAATGTCTCGACAGCTTCGAGGCTGCTTTCCAAATCAAATCCTGCCGCGTTCCATAATGTTTGCCGTGCCATTCCTAAGACGGCAGGACTAAGCGCGCCGAGATCTTCTAGCAAGGCTGCAACAGCGTTCTCCAACTCCCCGTCCGCAACCACCCGTGAAATGAGCCCAAGGCGCTGCGCTTCGCGCGCGGAAATCGTTCGGCCGCTCACTATTAAGTCCATTGCCGCGCGCATACCGATCAGCCTTGGAAAGGTGATCATCGCCACTGGCGGAAAGCAGCCGAGCTTGATTTCAGGCTGCGCGAATTTCGCCGATTCCGCCGCGATGACGAAATCGCAGAAGGTGGCCAGTTCACAGCCGCCACCCAGGCAGTGACCGTGCACGGCGGCGATGGTGATGAACCGGCCATTCCATATTTCGCGGAAGATTCCGTGAAAGGCATGCAGCATATCCGCGACGCGCTCGGAAGTGTGGTCCGCTATTTCCGCACCAGCGGAGAATCCCTTTTCGCCCGCGCCCTGAAAAACAAGAAAATCCATTTCTGGACCAAGTTCCTCGACCACTGCGTTAAGTTCGCGCATCATCGCAACGTTCATCACATTCAGCGGCGGACGGTCGAGAATTACGCGGGCTACACGGCCTTCGGTACGCACGCGGACATTTTCAAGAGCTAGCATATCAACTTGTCCAGGGCTATTGAAAATCAAGGCCGCGCATGATTCGCGCCTTCCTTCGAAACCCACTTGTGAATGGTGACAACACTATTCCATTGAACCCTTGGGCGCGATCCACTTTGGCTCCGTGCTCTGAATATCACTGATGAGCTTCAAGTCTGCTTCCTGCGGAAACACTTCCTTCATGTGCTCCACGTATTTCTCAGGTGAGAGCAATTCCCCGGTGACGCTGTACGGTTGATTTGCAAACTCGCCGATATGGCGATTGAACTTTGGATGGGGAACGTAAAGTGGGGTCCGGCCCGCAGGGACGTGCTTGTTAATTTGCTCGATCAACTTCAAGCATTCCGCGTAATAGAGATTGCGATTGTGTTCGTTCATGTGGCCGAGGTCAGCGGCTTGCTGATTTTGCGCTTCGTCGTAACGCCCCTTGAGGCCCCAGACATAAAACCAGTGAGCGGAGCTCGATTGATCGACACCGAAAAGATCATTGCTGACCGGAATCCATTTGTTGATGTACTTCTGCACAACCGGCAGAGGCACAACGCCGGCTTTCACGATGCGTTTGATGCCATCGTGGCCGGTGCCGAGATGGAAGGACTCCTCGCGCAGCATGGGAATCATGGATTGCGCGAGCGGCGCGAAGCCGGAATAGCTCAACATGGTGAGCTGGAATTTGCCGTCGCGGTCGACGAAGTCCGTGTACGTAAAAAAGTCGAGCCAGTTGCGGACGTCCTGGTTGAAGGCTCCGAGCAAACGCTTCTGCTCAAACGCGCGCCGCTCGAGCATCTTTTGCGCTTCGACGCGCCCGCCGTAACCAAAATGCGAAATCAGCAGCGTACACATTTGCCAGCCGTGGCGCATCTCTTCGGTTACGACGCGGCAGAGGGATTTGCGGTCATGCTCGCTCGGACATGCCTCGAAAAGATGACGCTGCTGCTCGACCGATGCGAATTCCGTGTCGCCCTGGTAAATAATCAGGTTCATCAGGCCGTCGCGGATCCGCTGGTCGGGAATCTCGAGAACCTTTTGCCATTTCGAGCGGCCCTTAAACGCGCCGAATTCGATCTCGGTCGAGCGAATCGGGCCGAACTTCGCTTCGAATTTATAATTCTCGATTTCAGCGTAGTTGACGCCAATTTCTTTGCGCCAAGAACCAAATAAGTCCACCCAGTCATCAAAAGTCGCGATTCGTGTGGCAGGCATTGCTTCATCTCCTCCCCGGGATCGTCCGGTTATCAGAGCTTATTAAAAACAAGATTGCTGTTTCAGCTTCCTCGAAATTGCGGCTCGCGTTTGGCGAAAAATGCATCGAGTCCTTCCGCGCAGTCAGCCGAAAGAAAGCATTCGACTTGCTGCTGGATTTCCGCATCTAGGGCGTGCTCCAACTCCTGGCGTTCAGCACCAAATAAAGCATGCTTGATCGCGCGGATGGCCATCGGAGGGCCAACGGCCAATCGCGCCGCAAACCGCTTTACTTCCTCCGCAAACTTTTCTTGCGGGACCACGCGATTGACGACCCCGAGCCGCTCTGCTTCCGTCGCAGAAATCATTTCCGCCGTGTAAAACAACTCGGCAGCCTTTGCCGCGCCAACGATCCTCGGCAGAAAATACGTCCCGCCGAAATCCGGGAACAGGCCGACTCGCGTGAAAGTCTCGCCAAAGCTCGCTTGATCGGAAGCGATGCGAAGATCGCACGCCAGAGCCAGATTCATTCCCGCTCCTGCCGCCGGCCCATTCACCGCGCCAATCACCGGTTTCGGCATGGTGCAAATGGCCATCGCGATTTCTTTCCCTGAGCGCAATAAACCTTCGAGTTCGCGGCCCGCATTGCGGGAACGTGCGTCGCGAAGGACGGCCAGATCGCCTCCCGCACAGAAACCGCGGCCGGAGCCCGTTAAAGTAATCACGCGGATCGAGTCGTCGGGAGCGGCGCGTTTGAGAGCGTCCTCAAGCGCGCGACTCAGCTCGACGTTCAGCGCGTTCAGACGCTCGGGACGATTCAGGCGCAAAGTTAATACCGCACCGTCACGTTCCTCAACAACAAGCGGAGCGTTCACCGGCTTTTCGGTTACACCGGAAATCGCGGCTTCGTTCAAGTTCCCATCCGTTTGAGCACAGCAGCCAGTTTTTTGAAATAGCGCATTTTTACGCCACGGCCTTTTGCGTTCAGCGCACTGGTGGAAGGCAGCACGAAAACATCCGCGCCGTAGAGCTTTTCCTTCTGCAATCCAAGCATGCAAGGGCGGCCGGCGAATTTTTCGTAGACCATCTTGCCGTTGAACGCCACCAGACGTGGCCGATACTCTTCGAGCTTTTGCGCCAGCAAGACGCGTCCTTCGGAAAATTCCTCGCGCTCAATATCGTCAATTCCTTTCGACGGCCTTTTCACCAGATCGGTGAGGCCGATGCCGAATTCAAGTACGCGCCGGTCGTCAGAATAAGCGATAGGCTCGGGTATGACGCCCGATTCGTAAAGCAATGGCCAGAATTCATTCCCGCGGCCCGCGTAATAATGTCCCACGCGCGCGGAGCGTTCGCCGGGATTGCACCCGACGACCACGAGCTTCATACCGCGGCGAAGATAATCAGGCAGCGTGCGCATCGCGTCGAACAGATTCCATCGTCAAATTCAATCCTTCAAATTCACCCAAACGCTTTTCACCTGCGTGTAGCTCTCGAGCGCGTGCATACTCAATTCGCGACCGTAGCCGCTCATTTTGTATCCGCCGAAGGCCGCGGCAGGATCGTAATTGTTGTAGGTGTTAATCCACACGGTTCCCGCCTGCAACCGATGCGCGACGCGATGTGCTTTGGCGATATCGCGGGTCCAAACGGCGGCTGCAAGGCCATACGGATTCTTATTTGCTTCGCGAATGGCCTCTTCGACGTCATCGAACGCAATTGTTGCAAGCACAGGCCCAAAAATTTCCTCACGCGCGATGGTCATATCGTTCTTCACGTCATCGAAGACCGTCGGTTGAACAAAATATCCTTTGCCGTTGCCAAACTGCGCGCGAGCGCCACCTGCGACAAGCTTCGCACCGTCGGCCTTTCCTTTTTCAATATAGCCCAGAACTTTATTCATCTGAGGCTCGCTGACCAACGCGCCAAATCTGGTTTTGGGATCGAGCGGATCGCCGGGCTGGATTTTTTTAGTGCGGTCGACCAGTTTCTGCATAAAGTCGTCGTGGATCTTACGGTCCACAAGAAGCCGTGAGCCTGCGGCGCAGACTTCGCCCTTGCCATAGAAGATGCCTATCGTCGCACCGCGTACTGCGCCGTCCAAGTCTGCATCGGCGAGAACGATATTGGGGGATTTACCACCCAGTTCGAGAGTGACATGCTTCAAACTATCGGCAGAGACGCGAGCAATCTCCTGGCCCGTCATCGTCGAGCCAGTGAAGGCGATTTTTGAAACGCCGGAATGGCGCACCAGCGCGCGGCCCAATTCATCCGAAGCGCCGGTGATGATATTCAGGGCTCCGTCCGGCAGCCCAGCTTCCTGGCAAATCTCGCCGAGCCGCAAGGCTGTGAGTGATGTCCATGGAGCGGGCTTTAACACAACCGTATTTCCAGCAGCGAGCGCCGGAGCTACCTTCCAGGACGCCAGGAGCAACGGAAAATTCCACGGGACGATCGCCGCAACCACACCAATGGGTTCACGTAGCGTGTAATGCAGAAAGGGCCCGCGAACGGGAACCGTTTCACCGTGAATCTTCGTGGCCCAGCCGGCATAGTAGCGAAAGACCTCCGCCACCATGGGCACGTCTACCTGGCAGGATTCGAAGATGGGCTTGCCATTGTCGAGCGTTTCGAGGGTGCCAAGCTCTTCGTTATATTTGTCGACGAGGTCGCCAATCTTCCAGAGTATTCGGCCGCGGTCCGAAGCGCTCATCTCTGCCCAAGGACCTGACTCGAACGCGCGGCGCGCTGCCTCGACGGCGGAATCGGCGTCGCGCGAGTCCGCGTCAGCAATCTGAGTCAGCGTTTCGCCGGTCGCGGGATTAACGGTGGAATACGTCTTGCCCGAGGAGGCATCCACCCACTTGCCGCCTATCAACAACTTTCCGGGCTTCGGTTCGACTTTGACTGCCGTCGCCATGCTTGCGCCTACTTTCCCTTGAATTCCGGTTGGCGCTTCTCAACGTATGCCTTCAGGCCTTCCTTCGCGTCGTCGCTGGTGAAGAGCAGTTGCTGCAATTCGCGTTCGATACCGAGAGCTTCGCCAAAACCCACTTCCAAGCCGGTGACGACGGCGCGTTTGATGCGGCCCACTGCGCGAGATGCCTTGTTGGGAGGACAGAATTGACGCGCATAAGCCATCACTTCGTCCCAGAACGATTCGCGCTCGTAAATATACTGAATCAGCCCCATCTCGGCAGCTTCTTCGAAGCTGAACGTGCGACCTGTGGCCATCAACTCGATCGCTCGCGACTTGCCTACTGCGCGGGCGAGACGCTGCGTGCCGCCTGTGCCGGGAAGAACGCCCAGGTTCACTTCGGGCAGGCCAATTTTGCCACCCTCTTTTTTAGCGAGACGGATGTCGCAGGCAAGCGCAATTTCAAGACCGCCTCCGACCGTGTGGCCATTGAGCGCGGCAATCACCAGTTTTGGCGTCTGTTCCAACCGCGAGAGCGTTTCATTGGCATGCAGGCAGAAATAATATTTGAATTGCGGATCGACTTTGGCAAGCATGGGGATGCTCGCGCCCGCCGAGAAGAACTTTTCACCCGCGCCCCGAAGCAAAAGGACGTGGACGTTGTCGTCCATGCGCGCCTCTAGTATTGACTCATCGAGCTGGCGCATCATCTCGTAGGTATATGTGTTTGCAGGCGCATCATCCATCTCGATTATGGCGATGCCGTCTTCAACCTGATAGTTCACCAACTGTTTCTGATCCACCGCTTGCGTCGTTGCCATCGAAAACTCCTCTCTCTTGTGGAGACCGAACTTGTTTAGCCGGCCTGCGCGGCCACGGGCAAGGCGCTACGCGCCGAGCGTGGCGGTTTCTGTGATTCGACGTGATGACCGTTCATGACGCCGTGAAGAAACATCTGCGACATTTCATCCGAAAGCACCTCAGCTTGCGGATCCACCTGAGCGCGATGCCACGTGTGAATCCAGTTCATCATACCGAAAAGTGACAGAACGGCTATGCGAGAATTTAAGCGCCGCGCCTTGCCCGTCCGGCGCAATTCCTCGAAAATTTCGAGCGCCGCGCCGTAGTACCGCCGCTTAATCTCCGCAACTTCCTTGCGGTACTCGCCGGCGAGCGCGTCGTCTTCGTGCGCCAGTACTTTCATTTCCATCGGATGCCGCAGAAAATATTCCAGGTGATTATGAACCAGGATGCGAAGGCGGGCAGCAGGATCGGATACGCCTTGCAAATCGTGCTGAAGGCGCAACAAGATCGTCCGAAAGGTGTGGATTTGGATCAGGTAAAGGAGCTTCTGCTTGCTTTCTACGTAATAGTACAAGCCCGAGAGCGAAACGCCGCTGGCGCGGCTAATGTCGCGGATGGAAGCTCCCTCGTAGCCCTTTTCGGCGAAAACGCGGGCGGAATGCCGGAGAATCATCTCCAGCTTCCGGGAAGCGATTCGGGAATCTGGTGTCGCAACACGAGGCATCCGTTGGCAATCCTGAGTCGAACGTTCGTTCGAATCACAAGCATAGTTGCGCGGATGACAGGAGTCAAGCGGCACCACGGTGGCGATTTCGAGCGTGAACCAGAGTTCAGCGGACCCTAGAATCTTGCATCTTCAAGTCGTCCGCTGCGTCAGATTAAGAGTGCGTGTTGGCGCGAGAACATGGCGGCCGTTTGTGCTACGCTTTATGGCTATTCTCTGATACCGGAGCCGCCAACAAATATGGAACCAGCACACGCCAAGCTAGCGGGATCGCAAGCCAATCCTGTCGATAACGAGGCGTCCTTAGTCGCGTCGGCGAAAGCGGGAGACGTTGCCGCGTTCGAAGACTTGGTTAACCGCTACGAGCGGAAGATTTTTCGGCTGACGCAGCACATTACGCAGAACACGGAAGATGCGCAGGACGCGTCCCAGGAAGCGTTCCTCAAGGCGTTCGAACATCTGGGAGACTTTCAGGGGAACTCGCGGTTTTATACCTGGCTGGTGCGCATCGCCGTAAATCAGGCGCTGATGAAGCTGCGAAAGCGCCACACAAAAGACGTCTCACTCGATCAGGACATCGAAACCGAAGACAATTTCATGCCGCGTGAGATCGAGGACTGGGGCCCTTCGCCGGAACAGCGTTACGCCCAGGACGAACTCGCGGGAATACTCTCGCACGTGATCGGCGAGCTGGAACCGCCCTTTAGGACTGTGTTCCAGCTCCGCGACATCGAAGAACTCTCCACGGAAGAAACCGCAGAAGCCCTCGGGCTGTCCGTTCCGGCCGTGAAATCGCGGCTGCTGCGCGCGAGGCTGAAGCTGAGAGAAAAATTGAATCGGTATTTCCGAAGGGGTATCGCCCAATGAACTGTAGAAACGTGGTACGCGAGCTTTCCAATTATCTCGACGGCGAACTGGACCCAAGTCTGCAGCAATCCATCGAAATTCACGTGGAGCACTGCGAAGATTGCCACTTGCTGGTGGACACGACAAAAAAAACAATTCAAATTTTCTGCAATTCGGAGCCTTTGCCGCTGTCGGATGACGTCCGCAGCCGCCTGCATGACGCCCTAGTCAAACGCCTGCACAAACCGCGCGGCTAACTGCGGTGCGCTGTTAGCCTGCAGAGTTCGACTTCCACAATTCCACGTTACTCCCAATTCTCCGCTGCAGCGCCAGTTCGTAAACTCGTCCAGCAGTCACAATGTCTTCAATAGCGATTCCATTGGATTTGAAAAGAGTTATTTGTTGGCGCGATGTGCGTCCTTCCGCGCGTCCGGCCACCAGATCGCTTAGCTCCTTCACATCGTCCCAGCACGGCTGATTTTCTTGAAATGCTTGAATCAGATCGCCCGCCTCAAGTTTTGATTGTTCGCGCGAATCGACAAAGATCACATCAGCGCGATTGACCGCTTCGGCATCGAGTTCCGCCTTTTGCGGGAAATTCGCCCCGATTGCATTGATGTGCATTCCCGCACGCAACCACTTGCCCTCAACTACTGGTTGAGAAGCCGTAGTTGAAGTGATCAGGATATCCGCGTCGCGGATGGCTTCCTCGACGGAAGGGACGGCTTCAATGGGCACGCCCAGCTTCCCCTCCATTTCACGAGCGAAAATGCTGCGGCGCCCGGGATCGCGTCCGAACGCGCGAATGTGCTCGATCTTGCGTACCGCTACCACGGCCTCAAGCTGTGTGCGCGCCTGAAGGCCCGTGCCGACGATGGCGACGATACGGGCATCGGCGCGCGCGAGAAGCCTGGTCGCCAGCCCAGTGGCCGCGCCGGTACGCATCTGGCCCAAGTAGTTCCCTTGCATAAGCGCCAGAAGCTCGCCAGTCTCGGCCTGGAACAGGGGAACCAGAAATCGCAAGCCTGCCCGCGAGCTGGTGTAAATTTTCATGCCCATATATCCACCAGTGCCGTCAGCAGCGGCCATGTAATGGAGGTAGGAATGTCCCGGCAGATGCAGGCGCTGGCGAGAATGGAATTGGGCGGCGCCGATGGCAACACGCTGAAATGCATCCTCGACGGCCTGGAGCGCCAAAGGCATCGTAAGCAACGAACGGACATCGGCTTCAGTTAGAAGTAATGTCATCAATGATTTCCTCGCGCCCTCAACGAATTGGCGAGCTCGATCCTGTATTCCGTATATTTATCCGGAATCGCAGCACATGCTTATTGGTCCGGTCGAGGACCAGCAATTCACCCTTTGGAGTGAAAACAACGTCCGTTGGAGAAGCGTTTTGACCCCATTCCGGATGCTGCGCGAAGTCCACAGTCAGTTCTGGCTGACCATTGAGCGTCCAGATTCCCAACAAGCGCTTCGCTTCGTCGGTGGCCACAACAAAATCCCGCGAGACGGCGAGCCCGCAAGGCTTTGGTCCAGCGCGATTTGATCCCAGACTGCTGAATGGAAAAGCCCAAGAAGAAATATAGGAGGCCTCGGGCGAAAGCTTCTCGATACGCTGATTGTCCGCGTCAGCGACGTACAAGTTGCTATCCGTTCCGAGGCGAACTTGGCAGGGCGTCCAGCGTTTTGCGGGCAAGCCCGCCGGTTTACCCCAGGATTGCAGTATGCGGCCCCGCGGATACATCCTCGCCAGCCGGCCGCCGCTGCAATCGGCCAGATAGAATTCGCCATCGGGTTCAATAGCGATGCTCGATGGGCGGTTCAACGCGGAGCGGTAGCGGAATGCGAGGGTTCGAAACACTTCTCCTTCAGGCGAAAAAATCTGCACTTGGGCGACGGCCTCGTCGACCACAAAAATTGCATTGCCGGCATCCACTGCGATGTCCCAGCTATTCCGGTTTCCCCCCATATCAAAAACCAGCAGCGGATGCCCTGTCGGTTCGAACTTCTCAACTTGTGGCGGTTTTCCATCGTCGGCGATGTAGATATTCCCGGTGCCATCGGAACTGAGCGACTGCGGATTCTGTAATTGCCCTGGCGCCGTCCCGGCGGTTCCCCATTCGCCGAGATATTGGAAGGCGGGAGGAGGGCCACTCTGCGCCGCGTGTTGCGGAACAGAGCATGAAGAGATGGACAGAGCATAGACGACGAAAACGCCGGTCCAGATAAGCCTTTTTCGTTGCAACTGCCGGATTTCGACTTGCTTCATCCTTGAACCTTTCCTGGGCGCATTCTTCCTTTTCTGTCCTGGGCCTTATGAGTATCGATCCGACGCACAGTAGTCAGCGTCATCTCATACTGGCGATTTTCTGTGCCCTTCAGGCCTATATTGCTGAAAGTGAAGCGTGCAGTGCCGCCAGGGGTGACGGCGGGCGTGGTTCGCACCGGTAAACTGCCGCAAAGCCCGCGCTCGATAAAAGCTGTATCGTAATGATGACGGCGTGGACTCCACGTATAAACACGGACGAGCGTAAAGCCGCACGGACGTCCCTCTCCATCGCGCGTTCCCATTACGAGGTATTCTGGTTTAACCGCACCGGTCGAGTCCACGGCATGATTGATGACAAACCACGCGACGATGTGAATATGCTCGGAACTTTCGTATGTGGGGAGTGGATGGGGAAGATCGAGATCCACGAATCTGCCGAGCAACCAACCCGAAATCTGGGCGGCGTTTTTCACATCTGCGCGCACCAGCCACCAATCTTCGAGGTTCGAAGGTTCCGTCATCGGGATTGGACGCGGTTTACGTTCCAGATTGGCGGTGGCTTGCCGGGCGAACATCTCGACTGGTGTCCCTCCGGGTGCGGACGCTACGACCTCCCACTGTCGTCCCGGGCGCATGTGGAGATTGCTGCGGGCGCGCGTGTGGCCTTGAGCCTGCAACGGCATGGATTCTGTGCTTTTATCGAGCACCATTTCGCCATGCCATAAAGCTACGCTCAGCAACGACGTCGAGGAAATCCAGCCTTGCACGCCGGCCTTCGTCTTGATGAGTGCGCGATCTCCGGACCGTTGAAAAACTTGCACTGGCTCGCCATAGGAAAGATTCGCGACAGGCAAACGAACTTCAGCTGTACTGTTCCAAACGGTGATACCTTGTCCGCCCACGTAGGCCATCTCCAAGGGAGGCTTCCGGTGCAACCGTACTTCGCGCACTACAAGAGCCCCCATGATCCCGAGCACAAGAACGATCAGAAACACGCGGCGCATTAGTGCGACACCACGTATCGGGCAGCCGTGAGATTCGCACGAACCCCCAAGCAGATTGCCAGATTGTCATTTGGTATCACTTCGACGCGTCGTCCCAAGGATTGCAAATCGCAATTCTACCTCATCCCTGGCGTTCACGAATCAACGCCGTGAAGCCGTGTGTTCCGTATTGCCACGGTTCTGCTCGAATGTCGGCGCTGAAGAGAAAGGACGAGTAGCGAAAAACTTCAAAAGAGGGGAGAGCGATGCACCGCCTAGAAAAACTCAAACCACTGGCTCTGCTGCTACGTCGGCTTGGCCTCGGAATTATCTTCATCTATCACGGCTTTCCGAAACTTTTCACGCATACGCACCAAGCCATGCAGCAATTCCCTCGCATGGGATTCCCGTCGTATTTCGTATACATTGCGGGAATCGTGGAATTCTTCGGCGGCTGCTTGCTGGTGGTTGGCTTGTTTACTCGAATTGCCGCGCTATTGATTGCGGGTGAGATGGCAGTAGCCATTTGGAGAGTTCACCTGCCGCAGGGTGGCGTGATGGCGGTCAGTAATGATCAGTTGCCGCTGGCTCTCGCAGTCGCGGCGTTCACGCTGGTCGCCGTGGGCGCTGGCGCGGCGTCACTCGACCGCGCCATTTTTAAGAATAACGCTTAGAGACCGCTAAAGCTCCTGACTAACCCGCTGCGCGCGGCGCTTCTGTCGCCTGCGGCACTGGGGGCACGAGAATGGGAATCACTCCCTCTGGCATAATCAACCAGGCAGCGACGTAAACCAGGATGCCGGGAACCAAGCCGGTGAAAAACGTCACCATAACCCACAGCAGCCTCACGAGCGTCGAATCCATTCCAAAATATTCCGCCATCCCTCCGCAGACTCCGCCGATTTTGGAATCGATCGCCGAACGGTGCAGACGCCGCGGTGGCACAGCAGACGTTCCTGCGTGCGCCTGGCGTGCGCCGCAGAAGTAGCAAAAGTTGGAGTAGTTGGCAATATCCCTCTGGCAGTTCGCACAATTCATGAGTTCCTCCATTCCCGCCATTTTGGCGGGCCTCGACCGAATCCCTACTCACAAGTACGGCAAACAAGCGTGAAAGGTTTCACTCTGTTGATGCCGCCAATCAGAACGCCACCAAATCCCGCACCGCGCGAACGATATCCTCTGTCTGCGGCAGAATTTCGTCCTCTAGTTTCGGCTGATACGCACAAAACGTATCCGTAGCCGCCACTCGCCGCACAGGAGCATCCAGCTCTTCGAAAAGCTCATCCGCGACCCGCGCCGCAATCTCCGCGCCATAGCCCCACGACAGCGAATCCTCATACGCGACAATCACGCGATTTGTTTTTCGTACCGATGCCGCAATTGCCTCCCAGTCGTACGGGCTCAGCGTCCGCAGATCAAGAATCTCGACTTCCGTTCCTTGCCGCGCCAGTTCCGCCGCCGCTACTTCCGCCCGGTGAACGACTGCGCCATAGGTCACAATCGTTACATCCGTTCCGTTGCGCACCAGCCGTGCCTTGCCAAACGGCACCATGTAATCGGCGCCCGGATACGCCGACCGGTTATAAGGCTGGCGATACAAATGTTTGTGCTCGAGGAACAGAACCGGATCATCGCAGCGAATTGAAGTGCGCAGCAGGCCGCACAAATCCAGCGCCGTCGAAGGCATCACCACCCGCAGCCCAGGAATGTGCGTGAAAATCACTTCCCCGCATTGGCTGTGGTAAATGGCGCCGCCCGTCAGATACCCTCCAATCGCAACACGAATCACCGCCGGGGACTTAAAGGTATTCGCCGAACGCCAGCGCATCGTCGCCATTTCATTGCGCAGTTGCATCATCGCCGGCCAGATGTAATCGAAGAATTGAATTTCGGGCACCGGCTTCATTCCGCGCGTGCCCATGCCAATCGCCCGCCCCACAATATTCGCCTCCGCCAGCGGAGAATTGAAGACGCGATCTCCGCCGTAGCGTCGCTGCAAACCGGAAGTCGCCTTGAATACGCCGCCCTTTCCCTTAAGCTTCTCCAAATGTTCTTCGCGGCTGCAATCCGCCACGTCTTCGCCGAAAACCACGATCCGCTCGTCGCGTCCCATCTCATCCAGCAAGGTCGCGGAAACCATTTCGACCATCGTCATCGGTGCGCCCGACAATTGCGGCTCCGTCGCGAAATCCGGCCCAGTTGGATCAGCGTCCGCCGAATAAACAAATTCGTAAACGGAATCCGCCGAAGGAATTTCAGCAGCAAGCGCTTTGTCCGCGGCCTCGAGAATTTCCTTTTCGACGCTCGCTTCCAAAGCCTCCAACTCTCGCTCGTCGACGATTCCCTCGCGCACCAGATACAAACCGAATCTCGGAATTGGATCGCGGTGCGCTTCCGTTTCGCGCTCGTCGGCGGACTTGTACAGCTTTTCGTCATCGGAAAGAGAATGCGAATACGGGCGCGTCACGTGCGCATGCAGCAATGCCGGGCCGCGCCGCTCGCGGCAGTGCGCAACCGCACGTTGGCATGCGGCATAGCTTTCCAGCGGATCCGTTCCGTCGTAGTCCTCAATATGAAGGCCCGGATGATTCGCAACCAGGTGCGCCACGTTGCCGCCCGGCGTTTGCACTTCGCACGGAACCGAAATCGCGTAGCCATTGTTCTCGATGAAAAACACCACCGGCAGTCTTTTCGTCGACGCTGTGTTCAGCGCCTCCCAGAATTCTCCCTCGCTCGTCGCGCCTTCTCCGCCCGAAACGCAAACCACTTCGTCCCGCTCGTGCCGCACAGCGTTTCCGAGCGGCGCCGCTTTCGCTTGTGCCAGCGCTTTCGGAAATCGTTCGTAGTACAGCGACGCTTCCGCCGCGCCAACCGCTTGCAGCCATTGCGTTCCCGTCGGCGACGACCTTGAGACGATGTTGTAGTCCTGGTGCCCCCAGTGGGAAGGCATCTGCCGTCCGCCCGACGCAGGATCGTCCTTCGCGCCTACTCCTTCGAGCAGCATTTCGTAAGGCGTCACGCCCAGCATCAGGCACAGCGCGCGGTCGCGATAATAAAGATAAAACCAGTCGTAGGCGGGCTTGAACACAAGGCCGGCGGCAGCGGTTGCGGCTTCGTGTCCCGCGCTGCTGATTTGGAAATAAATTTTATTTTGGCGTTTGAGCTGAATCTCGCGATCATCGAGCCGCCGCGATAGAAACATCACGCGATACAGTCGAATCAAGGCATCGCGGTGGAGCCCGTGATACTTTGCGGCATCGAACTTGGCTGTCTTTATTTTTGTCTGCAAAGCCATCAGCTACCTTCCGATGCGCGAGTTTCGCATTGGTTTCCCTATTATAGCGGAAGCGAATTGCCTCCACCAAATGCGGGCCCGGCGGAGATCCATCTTTGGCGATCCAGTCGAACGGGCTAGCTCAGAGAATCAAAAAGCTCGGAAATCTTCTCGAACGCGGATTGGTTGTGATGAATCACTTCACTTTTTACCGATTTGAATGCGTCGTCCGCGGGGATGCGATCAACCCAGGTTTGCGCGAGATGCTTCTCGTGATTCGAGAAGTCGAGCCGGACCACTAAGCGAACCTTCCCCTCCTCCTCGGACTCCTTTTTTTTGCTTTTCGGCCTAGCCTCATCATCGGCCTCGGGTTTCTCGTTTTTCTCCGGAGACTGCCTGTCGAATTTAAATTCGACTTTCTTGCCCAGCCGAAAGCCTTGCTTCCAGCCCTCGATGCGGTGTCGGGCCTGCTGCGCGGCTTCTTCGTCCGTGCCAAAATTGAAAATCAGAAAGGTGTGTGCCATATCCCTATTCTATCGCGAGGGATAGTCCCAGACCACAGCGAAAGGATCTCAAACCTCCTCCGCAATCGTGGTCATTTCCTCGAGTAATGCAACCAGGCGGCTTAGTTCGTCGTCTAGCCGGACGGCGGCCTCGCTTGCCAGCGGCCCGTAACCCCTGAGCCGCCTAGAATCCGATTCCTCCAGATTGACAATGCTCGCCGAGAGAAGCGCCTGAATGGCTCGCCGCGGTGAGCGAACAGCGGCATCTAGCTCTATCTCCGTATTCACCCGTCGGATTTCTTCGCGCACCCGCGAGGTCATTCCCTTCAAAGCCGCGCCCTGCATGGGAGACAAGTCGCTCTTCACTTGGCGCAGGACACCCGGCACTTCCTCGAGACGTGCCTCAATTTCGTCGCACATCTGTTCCAACCCGCGGAGCAGCACGGAAACTACGCGGCGGTGATTTTCGCCGAGCTTCAGTTTTTCGGTCATTTCCGCATGCTCCCGGATGGTCGCTCGCAACTATTTTCCTGTGCGGTAGAGAATCACTCTCACTTTTTCGAGCGTAATCAAGCCTCCGCCCACCATCTCATCCAGCCGCGGCAAAATCTGCTCGATCCGTTCGTTATACTCCACCACTTCGATCACGATCGGAAGATCCTGCGAGAGCCGCAGAATCTTGTCCGTGTGATAAATGCTCGAAGAACCGTAGCCGCCCACCCCGCGCAGAACGGTCACCCCGGAGAATTTTTCCGTGCGCAGCATCTCGACAATCGCCTGATAGAGCGGCTTGCCGTGCCAGTGATCCGATTCTCCAATGTGTACCCGCATCAACGTGCGCTCGCCCTCGAATCGTTCATGCGTCATCGGCCCCTCCTAGATCGCGTCTCCCAACCGGATCCCAGCCAGCATCACAATTAGCCCCAACAACACGCTCGCCGCAACGTAAGCCGTTCCCTTCATCCATTCTCCGTCCTCTAACATCCGAATTGTTTCCCAGCTGAACGTCGAAAACGTGGTGAACGCTCCGAAGAGCCCCACCGTCAAACCGACGCGCCAATCCGGCGAAATCGAGACATGATTCAACGCAAATTTCCCGACCAGTCCCAGGAGAAAGCATCCCAGAAGATTCACACTGAGCGTCCCATACGGAAAGCTTGATCCCGACCGATGCTGCACCGCGCCTTCCAACCCGTACCGCGCCAACGTTCCCGCAACACCAAATACCGCGAGTAACAATATACGCACCATCGCTCCCTTTTCTGCGCCACGAGCCCGAAACGAAAAAAACTCCTGGAGCCTCGCGGCGGCCAGGAGTCATCAGCCCTTTCGAGCGGTTCAGGCGAACTCCATCGCCTTTCGTATTTTCGATCTCGATTGTACACGGATGCGGCTGGCACCCGAAGGGTAGTTCGCAATGCGCGTTCCTATGGCACAGCGCTGTTCCGAAAATGCAAAGAATCCGGTTGCGACCTGCTCTAGCCAATGCTAGTGTTAGCGAAGAAAAGGCGAAGAAGGAGACGCGTGCCCCCATCTTTGGCTGTCCGTCCGCAGGCAACACTGGACGTGATTCGCGCCGTTTTGGGCGAGCTAACCGCCCGCAACCGTAACGGCGAAGTCCTCACCGCCGTACAGCACATCCCCGCGCGCGACGCGCAGTATGCGCCGGTCCCCGCATGGCTGAATGCCAAGTTGTTAGGGGCGTATCGCGCAAAAGGCATCGAACACCTCTATATCCATCAGGCAAAGGCCATTGATCATATTCACGCGGGCAGGAATGTTGTGGTGGTTACGCCGACCGCGTCCGGGAAAACGCTTTCCTACAACTTGCCGGTGTTAAATGCCGTCCTGGAGAATGCCGATACGCGCGCTTTGTATATGTTTCCGACGAAGGCGCTGGCGCAGGACCAACTCACCGAACTGCACGACCTTGCCACACGGCTGGATGATTCCTTCGGCGTTTTTACTTACGACGGGGACACGCCGACCGACGCGCGCAAGGCTATACGCGAACGCGGCCACATCGTGTTGACGAATCCCGACATGCTGCATACAGGAATTTTACCTCACCACACGAAATGGATGCGGCTGTTCGAGAATTTGCGCTACATCGTTCTCGACGAACTGCACACGTATCGGGGCGTCTTCGGCAGCCATCTGGCAAATGTCTTGCGGCGGCTTCGGCGCATCGCGCAATTTTACGGCTCAAGTCCTATTTTTATTTGCTGTTCAGCCACGATCGCCAATCCGGGTGAACTGGCTTCGCGACTCATTGAAAATCACGTGGAAGTAATCGATGAAAATGGCGCGCCGTCCGCGGAGAAGCTTTTCGTTTTCTATAACCCGCCCGTCGTGAATCGCAATTTAGGCATCCGGCGTAGCTATTTGAACGAAGCGACGCGCGTGGCCAAAGAATTGCTTGCCCGGAATCTGCAGACGATTCTCTTCGCAAACAGCCGTCTGCACACGGAAGTGATGCTCACGTATTTGCGCCAGGCCTTCCCCGCTGCGCCGGGACGCAGCGAGCCAATTCGCGGCTATCGCGGCGGCTATCTCCCCGGCGAACGCCGCGAAATCGAGCGTGGCTTGCGCGACGGCAAGATTCGCGGCGTCGTCTCAACGAACGCCCTGGAATTCGGTATCGATATCGGCTCGCTCGATGCGACAGTACTGGCGGGCTATCCGGGCTCAATTGCGTCCACGTGGCAGCGCGCCGGACGGGCGGGACGCCGCAGCGGCACCTCCTGCGCGGTGATGGTCGCGTCATCGTCTCCTCTGGATCAGTTCATCATCCAGCATCCAGAATATTTCTTTGGTCGCTCTCCTGAACACGCTTTCATTCAGCCCGATAATCTCGAAATCCTCGTGAACCATCTAAAGTGCGCCGCTTTTGAATTGCCACTTCCGTCGAACGAAACTTTCGGTGCGATTGACCTGCCGGCGCTTTGCGAACGTCTTGTCGAAGCGGGCTACCTCCACAAGAGCGGTGGCCACTGGCACTGGGTTCAAGAGGCGTATCCCGCCGATACGATCAGCTTACGTTCCGTCACTTCAGACAATTTCGTGATCATTGATGAGACGCGCGACGCGATGAGCGAATCCTCTGGCTCCGAAGTGATTGGCGAAGTCGATTTCTCGAGTGCGCTGACTACCGTGCATCCGAAGGCCATCTATATTCACCAAGGGCAGCAATATCACGTCGAGCGGCTGGACTTCGACGAGCGCAAGGCTTACGTCAAGCAGGTCAATGTGGAGTATTTCACCGATGCGATTCGATACACGCAAGTTCGCGTGCTTGAAATCGCCGCGGAAGAACCGGCTGCGGGCCCTTCCGTGCGCGCTCATGGAGGTGTGCTCGTGCGCTCGCAAGTGATCGGTTTCAAGAAAATCAAGTTTTTCACAAACGAAACCGTGGGAGCAGGAAAACTTGAATTGCCCGAGAATGAAATGCATACGACGGCGTTCTGGGTGACGCTGAACCGCGAGCTTGTCACTTCGCTTTCTTACTCCCTATCGGATCGGCAGGCCGGCATGTTCGGTCTGCTGCACGCGCTCGAATCGGTCGCCACTCTTCTGCTGATGTGCGACCGGCGCGATTTGGGCGCAACTGTAGGTGAGCGCGCGCCGAGGCCCGGCGTCGAACAGGAATGGGAACAGCTTCCGGAAACCGCACACGATCCAGCCCACGCGAAGGAATTTTTTGAGCCGAATCTATATCTCTACGACGCTTACCCCGGCGGCATCGGATTTAGCGAGCCGCTCTATCGCGCATCCGATATTCTTCTCCGGCGAACGCGCGATTTAGTGTCTGCATGCCCGTGCGAAAAAGGCTGTCCATCATGCGTCGGACCCGCAGGAGAACAGCAAGAACACGCGAAGGAAGCGGCGCTCGAAATTCTCCGAAGGCTCATCGGTCAGGACTAAATAGGCCTTGAAACCCCGAGACAAATTCGCTGGCGTCAAGGCGCTCCGTCCCACGGCACGGCCCAGTGCCCTGCCAACTGACGCCAACGAGACCCGGTCGAGGGAGAGTTCTGATACGCTCGCGATTCTGCTGGGCGCGACGCTGCAACGAAACCACTACGGCGAGCATTTCTCAATCCGCCGTTGGTATTCCGAGCCGTGCGAATTCCTGCCTCATCCTGATGTGCTGCGCCTGATCGCGCCGGACTCACATGGGAATGCAACTGATCCACGGCGCTGGCTTTTCCTCGATACGGAAACCACGGGGTTGTCTGGCGGCTCAGGAACTTATGCATTTCTGATTGGGCTTGCGTGGTGGGACGCGGGTGGCCTGGAGGTCGAGCAATTTTTCATGCGCGACCATAGCGAGGAGCACTCTGTGCTGCTGGCGCTGCGCGAGCGCATGGCGGAACGGCCAATTCTTGTCACCTACAACGGAAAGTCATTTGACTGGCCATTGCTCGAGACACGCTTTCGCATGACGCGATCGATCAGTGCCTTCGTGCCCCTTGCGCATCTCGACTTACTGCATCCGGCTCGCCAGCTTTGGCGCTTGCGCGTCGGAAATGCGCGCCTCGCAACGCTGGAACGTCATGTACTTGGCTGGGCACGCGAAGGCGACGTGGTGTCGGACTTAATCCCGCAAATTTATTTTGATTTCTTGCGGACGGGATCGGCCGAGCCGCTCCGGCCGGTTCTTCGCCATAATCAAATGGACTTACGCGGCCTAGCTGCGATCTCGCGCAAAGTGTTTTCGCTGTTGGCCTCTCCTGAAAACGAGGATCCAGACGCGTTTGAACTCTACGGTGTGTCCCGTATTTTCAGCCGCCGCGGTGAACGGGCTCGCGCGCGCGAACTTTTTGGCCGCACGCTCCATGCCGGGTTGCCCGAGGAGCTCCACCGAAGTGCGCGGCGTCAATTAGCTCGATTGGCAAAGCGGGACCGCGATTACGATCTTGCGCTTTCCTTATGGGAAGAGTTGAGCCGCGAAAAACGGAGCGATCTTGCAGAAAGCATCGAAGCCGCTGTCGAACTCGCGATCCATTATGAGCACCGCGCGCGCGATCCAGAGCGCGCAGCGTCAATTATGCGTGACGCGCTGGCTGGCCTTACCGCGAGCCCCAACAAAGATCGTACTGGCGGCGGCCCTTACCGGGGTCTGAGAAGTCGCTTGGAGCATCGGTTGGAGCGGCTCGATCGCAAGTCCGCAAGGCCTCTTTCTTCCCGCGGCTAGATTCCCTTGCCAACCATGCGGTCGTCGGGGGCCCCCGGCTCTAGTTCAACGCCGCCGACCGTCCCGGGACGGCATCTCGCGAAACCGCCCGAGTGTTTGTGAGTGGCATCCAACCCAAATTGCGGCCAATATGGTCGAATACGGCACGTTTGGCGCCTTCCACGCTCAAGCATTCATCCTGAAAACATCGCAGAAAAACATGGCCGAAGCCGGCAAACTCCGGCCCCTTCGCAGTCGGTTGTTTAACCGAGTACTTTTTTTCGAGTGCCTCGCGATAGGTACCGAAAAACGATGTCGTATCCCGTTCCGTATCGAGAGCAAGCAGGACCACCAGTATCGTCTGCTTTGTTTTCTTGTTCTCGAACAGGGCGTAACGGTCGCCATGCCACATCGATGCAAAATGTTTGGCCTTGTTCGCGTCGACGAACTGTTTCAGCACCTCACCCAGCGCAAATTCGCCGATCACGTTTTCGTCAAGCTTGTTCCAGCCGTGAGGTATGGCTGACTTCAGATGGGGCAGCGTAATCGTGCGAGGCTTTACACCCTGAAAATAGAGATTCGGGTGAAGAATCTGTTGGCTGGAAACGGGAGGATTTCTAAATACCTTTTTGAAGTCCGGCCAACCCGCGGTCGCCTTCAAAACTTGTTGGGTAAACACGGCACCGTCGAGATAAGGAAACAGCAATTCGTCGCGTATATACTGCGGCGCTTTCGCAAGATTCGGGTCCTTGTCCATATCGCTCGCGACGCCCGACTCAATAAACGGAGCGATATCGGGTACGTCACGAACGCTGGTATGCATGCCCACTAGGCTGTAATCCATCATCGCCGCTACCGCCGAACCCTCCACTACTGCGTCGCGGGCCAGCGACGCATCATCGTTCTCGCGGACTGCCTTCTGCCACTTTTCCAGATGGAAATACTGGTCGTCGAGAGCATGGGTCAGTTCGTGAGCCATCACCGGCTTTTGCTCGACCGGATCGATCCAATCCGCAATGAAGAATTCCTTTTGCTTAGGGTCGTACAGTCCAGCTACTTGATCCGTCAGCACGTCGAGCATGAAAGAATCAAGGGGAAATCCTTTCGGTATCAGGCCAAATGCCTCAAGAGTGCGTTGATCCGCATAACGCTTCTGTGATGACTCGTCCTTTTTCTCCTCGGCAACAAGGTACTGCCGAATCTCCGCCTTCGTGCGAATGCTTTTCTTCAGAGGCGCCTTCACGGGCAAATCCAAAATCTTGCTCATCACCTGCAGAACCTGGTCGGCCGCAACGAAAAAGTCAGCATTCGATTGCGGATTCGATCCAGAGGATGATCGAATTGCGGCGGAAGACGCTGCTACCGTTGCACCGACGCCTGCAACAAGCAAACAAATTGACACAACCGAAGCTCTAGTTCCCATAATACCTCGCTCGGATAGGATGAGGAATGGACGTAAACAGTTTCCAGCTTCTTTGAAGAGTTGGAAGCCCCAGATTTCGTGGCTTTCCGATGAGGAAGTAGAGCGATCTGACGCACGAAAGAGATAAATACACATCAGTTCCCCGGGACTACACGCGCGTACGCAGGGAGGTCGCGGGGGGCCGTTGGGGACGCGCTTGTAAGTAGAATGAAACTGTGCGATAAAGCA
>Ga0307373_10001710_pt1 | contig 40841 bp, 35 predicted proteins | sample OX2MG_FD_202534 | JGI IMG/M metagenome (GOLD analysis project Ga0307373, IMG submission 202534) | Soil microbial communities from Risofladan, Vaasa, Finland - OX-2 | ecosystem: Environmental > Terrestrial > Soil > Coastal area > Acid sulfate soil | place: Finland: Risofladan, Vaasa | collected...
CGGCGGCAGAGGCGTTGGATCAAGAGGCGTTCGTCAGCGCGGTTCGGGAGGATGAGACCGAGGCGGCGCAATTGGGAATATCGGGAGTTCCCTTCTTCGTGATAGACGGGCGCCTTGGCGTATCGGGAGCGCAGCCTCCCGAGCTCTTTCTGGAGGCCCTCGGCGCCGCCTGGAACGAGGCCCACCCGCCACCGGCGTTGAACACCATCGGCGGTCAGGGACCCAATTGCGAGGATGGTTCCTGCGAGATCGCCTGATCTGAAATGGTGGCGTCGCCTCCGCTCCGTGGCTGGGGTCGATGACGGTTGGCTCGCGGAAGCCGCCACGAAGCACGATCCGCGCAAGGCCAAAGACCAGGTCGCCACTCGATGAGGGTTGGCAAGGCGGGAGCGGCCTTGGTGCAATTGGGCCGGAGATGACGTCCAGAGTCGGTATCCAGCGCGTCTACGGGCGGCAACCAACTCCGGGCACAGCGGTTCTGGTCGACCGGGTCTGGCCGCGAGGGATCAGGAAGGAGGACTTGGGCAGCGACCTCTGGATGCGAGATCTGGGACCCTCGACCGAGCTGCGGAAGTGGTTTGCGCACCGCCCCGATCGCTGGGATGAGTTTCGCCTCCGCTACCGAGCCGAACTCCAGCTGGCGCCTCAGCAGGCCTTGCTCGATCAGCTGGTCGAACTGGCTCGGAAGCAACCGCTGACTTTGCTCTATGGAGCCCGCGATACGGAGAGAAACCAGGCGCTGGTGATTCGAGAACTTCTTGACGAACGGCTGGGAGCCTGATCCCCACCGGGCGCAATCAGCGGGTGCCAGCCCTGCTCTCCGAGGTTGGCGGCTTTGGATTCCCCTCAGATCAGCCGGAGGAGCGCGCCGCCCAGCTCGTCTTTGGCCCGCTCCGTGACCGGACCGGCCAGCACTCGGAAGGCGTCCAATTCTTCGGGCGGCGGGTCCACTACGCGGGTGCCGGCCGCCACCAGCTGAACGAGTAGCTCACGCTCATCTCGGGCCGCCGTCATCCGCTGCTCCAGGATCGCCGCCCCCACGGCCGAGGCGAAGGCGTCACGCACGCCCGCCGGCCACGACTGGCTCTGGCGCGAGCTCAGGTACAGGCCCCGGGCGCCGTAGGCGTGAGCGGTGAGCGTCAGGTGATGATGAACCCGGTCCACGCCGTAGGCGACGAAGTTGGCCAGGGGGTTCTCCTGGGCATCCACAGCACCGCTCTTGATCATGGCCATTCCGTCCCGAAGGTCGGTCGGAACCGGGATTGCTCCGAGCGCCTCGAAAAAGTATTGATGTGCCCAATTGGGCTGCAGCCGAACGCGCAAACCTTGACAGTCAGACGGCCTGCGCACCTGCCGGTCGCGGGTGGTCAGGTGTCGAAAGCCGTTGTCCCAATAGCCCAGCGGGTCGAGCCCGGTGGTCGCGCGAGTGCGCTCGGAGAGGATCCGTCCGAGTTCGCCATCCAGACTCCGATGAGCGTGCTCGAGCGATGTGAAGATGTAGGGGAGGTCGATGACTGCGAGCTCCGGAACCCGGGCCGCCAGATAGCTGGTGGAGAAATAGGCAGCCGTCACGCGGCCTGCCTCGACGTCGTCCAGCAATTCGTGGGCGGGTCGGCCGGAATCCAGGATGTTGTAGTCGATCTCGACCTGGACCGCATCTCCGAGATCGTGCCGCAGCCTCTCGGCGATGCTAAGCAGGGCCCGGCTGTGGCTGGTCTCGGAGGGACCATATCCGCCCAGTCGGATTTGAATCGGGCTCATGCGCCGATCGGGTCGGCTCGGAACCGCACGGCGGTTAAGCCCGGGCCCGAGGTCGATACCAGGGAGCCAGTCGACCGCTCATCGACCTGACCCCGGTTCGCACCAGGATGGCGAAGGCGGCCAGGGCCACGACGTAAACGAAGGAGACGTCGTCGTGGAGGCTCTGGGCATCGGCGTAAAGCGTGTAGCCGAGGCCGGGCACGCTGGCCAGCACCTCCACCGCCACTGCGCTCGTGAAGGCTCGGCCCAGGGCGATGTCGATCCCGGCCAGAATGTGCGGCAACGAGGCCGGGAACGCGATCCCGAACCAGACCTGGTAGGGCTTGGCGCCAAAGGTGCGGCCGACATCGAGAAACGACTTTGATACCGCCCGGGCCCCATCGGCGGTGGTCATGGCGACGGGAAGAAAGGCTGACAGGATGATCACCACCATCCTGGTCTTGTCGTTGTATCCAACCACCAGCACAAGCACTGGAATGAGAGCGATCAGGGGCAGCGAATAGAGTCCGCGGATGTATGGGGTGAAGAACCACCCAACCTCCCGAACGCGGCCCATCAGCAAGCCCAGCACGGCTCCCGCGATGGAGCCGATGGCCACGCCCTCGACGATGGCGCCGCAGGTGGACAGCATGTCGGACCAGAAGCCGGCGGTCACAATCACCGACGGGATCGCCGCCGCGATGGTGGTGGGGCGCGCGACGTAGGCGGGAAGCTTGGACCTCACCCCCACCTCCCACAGCAGCAGCAGAATGACTCCGGTAAAGACGGGCAGCGCGTTCCATGCGAATTCTCCCGCCCGCACCCCGGCCGGCCGTGCCAGCGTCAGCCGACGGTCTCGTAGCGCCATCGCACCAGATATCGCTCGATCAGTTCTCCAACCCCAACCAGCACGATCGCGAACAGGGAGACGACGAGGGTGACCGCCAGCACCTGAGCCGGGTTCATCTCCGTGGCCCCCTCGGCCAGAAGGCCCACGATTCCGACCGTGTCCAAGAAGAACTCGGCCACCAGGGTGCCGACCAGCGCCAGAGCGATGGTCTGACGAACCCCGGTCATGATGAACGGCGTCACGTAGGGCACGATCACGTCACGCCACAGTTGCGACTCCGACGATCCGAAGTTGTCGGCTACGTCCAAGAACTGGCTTGGGATGCTGAGTGTCCCCTCCATCACGCCAAACACTATGGGGAAGACCGAGATGACGACCGCAACCAGGATCTGGGGGCCGGTGCTGAACCCGAACACGGAGAAGACCATGGGCACCAGGGCAACCGTGGGGGTTGTGTAAAGGAGGTAGACGTAGGGCTCAAAAGCGCCCCCAAACCATCTGATGCGGGCCAGGCACAAGCCGAGGCTGATGCCGACCACGATGTCGATCAGCAGGGTCAGGAGGTAAATCTTTCCCGATACGACGAGCGCCGCAGGAATGGTCCCGTCGGCCACCAAAGCGACCAGTGTCCGCATCGTCTTCGTGAAGGGTACGAATAGGATTCCGAAATCGTTGCCAACGACTTGCCAGACCGCCAAAAGCAGCCCCACACTGAGCCCGTAACAGGAGAGCCGGATCGGTCCGGCCCTCCGTAAGCGGAACCGCTCAAGGCGGCTGGCGAAGGTCTCGTTGGTCAATCCGCCCTAGCCCCCCACACTGTTGGCGAGCTTGAGGGCGTCTGGGTAGAGCGATAGGTCCGTGATCTGCTTGTAGGTCGGAGAGGCACCCTTGATGGCTCCAATTTGCTTCAGCAGACTGACCGTGCCCATGACCTGCGACTCCTCCAAGCCAGAACTGGCCTGACCCCAATAATCGATCTTCTGGAATCCCTGGATGGCCAGCTTGTCGGCCTTGAGGGGATCGCCCGTGGCTGCCGATGCGATCCGGGCGAACTCGTCCACGTTTTTGGACGACTGCATGAAGCGCATGGAGAGGATCCAGGCCGCCAGGAAGTGAACCATGGCGGTGCGATGTTGGCTGATGGTGCTCTTCGACGAAACCAACATTCCGTAGTGCTCGGCGCGTTCCAGTGAGGGCGGCGTGGGCAGCTTGGTCCAGGTCTTGCCGGTGTTGTTTTCGACCGAAGCCAGTTCGTTGATGTGGAACACTCCGGTGGTGACCTGACCGGCGATTGCCGCCTGGATCAGGGCCGCGTTCTGGCTCGATATCACGTGGATGTCCGAAAAGCTGAGGTTGCAAGTGGCGAGGTAGGACTTGAGGTAGAGGTAACGAGCGTTGTTGATGTTGTCCTGTGCGATGGTCTTGCCCTTCAGATCAGAGCACGACTTGACACCGGGCACGTTCGAGGCGATGAAGAAGTCCTGATTGTTGAGGCCCGTAATCGCGGACACAGGCGCGCCTCCGGCGACGGCTTCGATCACCGACTGCGAGGAGGTTGCTCCGACCCAGTCGGTCCCATTGATGACGTTGGCGGTGACCTGCGTACCGTTTTGGAAATAGCGCGTCGTGGGGACCACTCCCAGCTTCTTGAAATATCCCTTCGATTCGGCCACGTTGAGGTAGAGGCTGATGAAAATCGGGGGTGGCCCAATGGCCACCACGGGAATGTCGTAGGTCGTCGCGCTACCCGTTTTAGCGGGTGCGTTCGACCCACCGCAGGCAGCCACGACGAGCGACAGCGCACTCCCGAACGCGATCAGCGCGATTGCGGCTCGGCCTCGTCGAGACCAACCTGACACTGCCGTCGGCCGGCTCGAACCCGTTGAGATATGTCTCAATCTGTCCCTCCCGATCCTTCGAATAACGCCCGCCAGACCTGATTCCTGAGCTGGACAAAGGCGTCGCTGCCGATGATTGCCCGGTCTCGCGGGCGGGCCAGGTCGACCTCAAAGACTTCCTTCACGTGAGATGGTCGGCCAGCCAAAATGACAACCCGATCTCCCATCAACACGGCCTCGTCGATGGCGTGGGTGACGAAGAGCATGGCCGTGGGTTTGGCATCCCAGATGCGCAGGAGCTCGAACTGCAGCAGTTCACGAGTCTGGGCGTCGATGGCACTGAAGGGCTCGTCCATCAGCAGCAGCCTCGGCTCCATGACCAGGGCACGGGCCAGTCCGGCGCGCTGCTGCATCCCGCCTGAAAGCTGATGGGGGTAGGACTTCTCAAAGCCCGCCAGGCCAACCAGTTTCAACGCCTCGGTAACGCGACGCTCCGTCTCCGCCTTGGGAAAACGAGCCAGCTTCAGGCCATAGGCGATGTTGTTCCACAGGTTTTTCCAGGGAAAGAGGCCGAAGTGCTGGAAGACCATGCAGACGCCGGGCAGGCTCTTGCGCACCTTTTCCCCGTCGATTTCGATCGAACCCGAGGTGAGAGATCCAAGGCCGGCGGCGGCCCGTAACAGGGTCGTCTTACCGCATCCAGAAGGACCGACAATGCTCACTATCTCGCGCCGTCCAACCGTGAGGCTGACGTCGCGCAAAACCTCCAGCTGGCCGAAGCTGACACAGGCTCCTCGGATAACCATGCGGGAAGCTTCCCGATCGGTCACCGCCCGCTGGTTTTCATCCGCCGGCACAGATGGCACCGTGAACTCGAGAGGGGCGCCGACATTTTCGGGAAAATCTTCCAAGCGGTCAATCTGCTCCCTTCAGTTGCCTCGGCTCATCGCCGACGAGGGGGCCACGGCCAGGGCGCCATCGGCACCCAAGTGAAGAGCACCTTGCGGGGCCATTCCCCTGTCGCTGGGATAGTAGCGCACCATTCCGAATTCGGGAAGGGCTATCACCCTTGCATCCACGTACCGCCGCCAGATTTGATCCGGAGCCGCCCCTGAGGACTGATCGCGGGCTGAGGCGGCCATGGCCTCAACGTCGAGGGCGGTGGCGAGTCAACCGACGCTGAGTTCCGTCGGGCCCCGCCCACCCCGCTGGATGGGCGCTATTCTTCTCGTGCGTTGGGTTCGGAGCCGTCCACTCGGGCCGCTCGGACGCCCGGGCGGGGCGGGGTTGCCTCGACTGGGGGCGGGCTTTGCCAGGGGCCAAGGCGTCCCCCTCGACGAGTTTGAGGTCGGCTATTCGCATCATGGCTCGGCTAATCCCGGGGAGGTTTGACAGTGGCAGGTCCTCAGCTTCACGTAATCACCCATGTTGACGTCGTACCCCCTCGAGCCGAGGAGGGAACCGTGCTCATCCGGCGGTACTTCGTCGCCCTCCGGAACAGCCCCGGGCTGGTTCGCTCTCATCTCTTACAGCAGGTGGTCAAGAAGAATCACTTTGAATTCATCACCGTCTGGGAATCCAACGAATGCTATGAACAGCACTTAATGGCGGCGCCGACGCTGGAGTTCCGCCGATTGCTCTATCCAATGATCGGGTCGCCGATCGACGACCGTCTGCACCACCAACTGGACTGAAGCCGGCCAGACGCCTGGGTTACCAGGTTAGCCCCGACCATTGCCCGAGGTCGTCAGCCCGTGTTTTGGAGACCCGCGGCAACCCCGTTGACCGTGAGGAGGACCAGATGCTCCAGGCGGGTGGTGTCCGCACCGGCGGATCTGCGGCTCCTGAGCTCCCGCAAAAAGCGGATTTGAAGCAGGGAGAGGGCATCGACATAGGGGTTGCGCAGGTCGACCGCCTGGCGCAGCACCGGGTGCTGCTCCAGCAGCCGCCCACTTCCCAGAACCTCGAGTAGCAGGCGCCGTGTGCGGCTGTATTCAAGTCGGACCATCGCCACCAGGTCGGGGCGCCCGCCCAACGACAGGTAGAGCCCAGCGATCATGGGATCCGATTTGGCCAGGCTCATCTCGGCGTTGCCCAGGAGCGAGGCGAAAAACGGCCAATCGGACCTCATCTCGTTCAGCCGCGTGCGTCCATAGGCCGAGGCCACAGCCTCCATTCCGGCCCCCAGGCCGTACCAACCGGGCAGGTTGCAGCGATTTTGGGCCCACGCGAAGCCCCAAGGAATCGCGCGCAGATCGGCCAGATCTTGGCCCCCCGGGCGCCGGACGGGCCGGGACCCTATCGGCAGAGACGCGATCTCCTCGAGCGGGCTGACCAGTTCGAAGAAGCTGGCGAATCCCTCCGACCCGACCAGGGCATGGTAGGCGCGGGCGGAGGCGGCGCACATGAGCTGAGCCTCGGCCTCGAACCGGCGCTCGGCTGTGACCAGGGAGGCCGCCGTTCCCGGAGTCGACGCCTCGAGCACGGCGCTGGTGACCTGCTCCAGGTGGCGCAGTCCGATCGAGGCGTCGGCGTAGCGGGAGAAAATCACCTCGCCTTGCTCGGTCACCTTGAAACGCCCGTTCACCGATCCTGCCGCCTGGCTACGAATGCCGCGTCCGGCCGGACCCCCGCCCCGACCCACCGCGCCACCGCGGCCATGGAAGAGGGTGAGGGCGATGTCGTGGTCCAGAGCCCAGGCGGAAAGGGCGGCCTGGGCTCTGTTGAGCGCAACGTTGGCGGCCAGGAAACCGGCGTCCTTGGTCGCATCCGAATATCCCAGCATCACCTCCAAGCACCTGCCGCCTGCGTCCAGCCAGGCGCGCCAACCTGGGAGTTGGAGCAGTTCATCCAGAACCGCAGGAGCACGCTCCAGATCCTCAGCCGTCTCAAATAGAGGGACGACATCCAGTTCCATGCGTCGATCGCCGCAGGCTAGGCGGGCCAGGGCGCGGACAGCCACGATGTCGGCGGCGCCGATTGTGAAACTGACCACGTAGCGGCGGCAGGATTCGGTTCCGTACCGGCTCTGCAGTTCCGCCACCGTGCGTAAGGTGTCGAGCAGTTCGAGGGTTGGTCCGGAGAGCTCCGACGGGACGGCCGCTCCACCTTCGCGGGCGATCGCATCAAGCCCTTGGGCGTCCGCGGGCAGACCCAGCTCAGCCAACGCGGCGCGGTGGACCGAGGAGTGTTGCCGAACCTCCAGGGAGGCGAGGTGAAATCCAAAACTCTCGGCCTGCCAGACCAGGTGCTGCAATTCGCCATAGGCAAGCCGCGAGGCGCCCGCATCCGCCAGCGATTCCTGCAGGAGTACCAGATCTCCCAGGAATTCCTGGGCACCCGCATAGCTTCCAGGGCCGCGAAGCCGGGTCGCCGACAGCCGCTCCGAGACGAGAAGAAGGAACTCGCGATGCGGCTCTCCGGGTGCCCGCTGCTGGATTTGGGCCGCGGCCGACCCAACCCGGGCCGCCGCTTGGCTGAGGCCCGCCAGCAGGCCCGCACTGGGTGGGGTTGTTTCTTGGCTCGCCGTCAGCGAGCGGCCGATGCGTCGAGAAGCCGCTTCCAGCGCCAGCAGGACGTGCTGAAAATTGATCTCCGCGACCTGGCCGGTGACCTCATGATCTACGAAGGGGTTGCCGTCCCGGTCGGCACCCACCCAGCTAGCCCAGCGCAGAAATGGCCGCCAAGCAGGGGCCTGGGTTCCGTTCTCGTCGTCCCCCGCCAGCGATCGCTCCAGCTCTCGACAAAAGCACGGCACCAGGCGAAAGAGGGATTCGTCGAAGATGGCCGCTACTGCCAGCGCCTCGTCGATCGGAGTCGGACGCTGGCGCCGGATCTGAGCGGTGCGCCAAAGGATCGTCACCTGTTCACGCAGCCGGAGCGCGGCGGAGCGCTCTTCCCCTGTTCCCGAACGAGGGTCGGCCAGCGCGTCGAGGCTGACGCTAATGCCTCGCAACGCTTCCACCACCGCCCGACGTCGTGCCTCGGTCGGATGCGCGGTCAGCACCAGCGTGATCTGAAGCCGGGCCAGCAGGGTTTCCAATGGCTCCGGGCCCGGCTCCGCTCTCAGCTTCGCCACCGTCGCTGCGAGCGACTCGCGTACCGGCCCACCCTCTCGACTCTGCCGACGCAGCATCCGAACCCGCTGCCGTTCTTCGGCCAGGTTCACCAGCTGAAAGTAAAGGGTGAAGGCTCGCGCGACTTCTTCCGCCCGTTCCGGCGCCAACCCCTCGACCAGTTTCACCACCTCGCGAAGGCCATCCTCCGCGGCCGCCCCGCGGCGCCCGCGGAGGTCGATGGTTGCCCGCCTCAGCCGCTCAACATCCTCCAGCAGGCTCCGGCCGTGGGCCTCAACCAGGACCTCGCCGAGGACGCTGGCCAGCATCCTGACCTCGGCGCGCAGGGGCGCCGAGAGCTCGCGCAGGGTTGGAGATGAACGATCGCTGGGCACCTTGAGAAATGCTAGTGGCGAATTACCATGGATTGCGCATTCGCGCCTCCTGCGGCGGCGGTGCCCTAGCAGCCCGTCCGAGTAAGACTTTGCGATAGGGATGGGCCGGGCCTGAGCTGCAGGCGAGGGCGTGTTATTGCTGTGTATTCGTGTCGCGCGCCGGGTGCGAGGCCGGTTTTCGGGCCTGGGAGTCGGTTGGAGTAGGCAATCTCGGTGCCGCCGGTCATCTCCAGGCGGCCTGCAGCTTGCAGAGGTTGTGGCCGGTGCAGTGGAGGAGCCATTCCGCCCGGCAGTTCTCCTCGCCTCGCAGTAACAACCGGACGTTGGTCTTGGTCGTAGGGCAGGTAGGTCTTCTGCATTGCCACATTGCCCCAGCCCTCGCGCGCGCGGGCGCGAACTCCCCGGCCTAGTCTTACTCGGACGGGCTGCTAGCCCGCGCCGCCCCTGAATGAGGCCGCCACCAGCAGCCGTGAACTCTCGCCCCGAAAGTCCAAGCAGGCTGTGATCAAGCGCTCGAAATCGGTTCCCAGCGCGGGTTGGACCAGCGCCCGCGCCCGGTCTAGCATAGCCGCTTGACGATCCGCTGGTTCGGCTCCTGGCTGGCCGCCGGAGGCGGCACCGGCCAAGGGCTCGGTCCGGACCTGTTCCACCTCCCAGCGTTCCCCGAGGCCATCCAGCGTCGCCTCATAGTCGGGCGCCGTTGAGGTCAGGGCCGCCAGGCCTCGACGGCCTTCGATAGAGATAGGCGTGGTCGTGAGTCCGGTGGCCGCGAAAAGCGCCGATTCGACGCCATTGGAGGCCGCCTTTCCCATCTGAAAGGCTGCGGTCATGGTCCCTGCCGCCGCCCGAAGTCCGGCGGCCTGCGTCGCCGACAGTCCGACGGCCATCAGCATCGCCGGCGTGTCCAGGCCGAGCATGCGTCCGGCCGCCACCGCCGCCCCAATGACGCCGCAGGTGCTGGACACCTCCCAGCCCCGGTCGCGGTGACTGGGTCCAAGGCCAATCCCAACCCTGATACCGACTTCGGCGCCGATCACTATGGCCGCGACCAGCTCGCCGACGCTGCGATCTCGCCATTCGGCCACCGCCAGGGCGGCGGGCACGACCGAAGCGCCCACACGCATCTGGGAGCGGTCGTGGATGTCGTCCCCACCCCCGCTCGCGGCCGCGATCCCGTTTACTAGTGCAGCCCAAATCGGACTCAGTCGTTCCGGCCGGCCGAGGATGCCGGCCAGCTCCGGGGTGCCCAGCGCCCGCACCCCCGCCCAGGCGCTCTCGGCAGCCTGTCCGCGGCTGCCCGCCACCGCCAGCGCGACCGTGTTGATCAACAAACCTCGCCCCGCGGCCATCGCCGACTCGGGGATGTCGATGGGGCTGCTCGCGAAGTGGGCCAGCCCCTGGCTCACCGCGGGTGAACCCGTCACGTAGGCTCCGGCGCAGGGGCCGGGACGATGGCCGACACGAGATCGTGCAGATCGCCGGCCTGCTCGAGAGCGGCTACCGAGGCGGCGATCCGCCCGGCCGCGCCGGGGAGTGCCACCCGGCACAGATCATCCAACTTGCTGAAGAGCTCGGCATCGCTGAGTGGCCTGGCCAGGCCGCCCTTGGCGTTGACGACGTGGGCTCGGAGACGGGATCCATCCTCCATGACGACCTCGAGGGCCGCCTCTTCTCGACCGAATTCCGGCTTGGGTCGCAATTCGATCCGGGCTCTCACGCGGCGGACGTCCTCCGATCGCACGCGCTCATCTGAATACTGGGACAGACCGGCGCTGCCATCCACCAGTCCAACGGCGACGCCATGCTGGGCCGAAAAGCGGGCTTCGAGCTCTCCCGAGGGGTCGGGCCGGTCCACCAGTTCCAGGAGGATGGGGTGGCAATCATAGAGAACCTGGGTCACCCTGGACGGATCCGAAAGCGATCCCGAGAGTTCTATCGCGGCGTCGATGCCAGGGTGGCAGACAACGCCGCACGGATAGGGCTTGTAGGTGTTCTGCAGCAGCTCCCATTCCCGGCCCAGCCCGGCGACCAAACGGTCGGGACTGTTTTCACGTGCCAGCACGGCGCAGAACCCGACCGGATCCTCGAACAGACCCCGGGGGGCGGTGAATCCGCTCGCGGCGAGGGTGGCGGCCAGGATTCCGTTGGCGGCCGACTTGCCGGGATGAAACGCCTTGGTGGGGGTTCCAAAAGCCTCCCGGTGCCCGAGCAGTTGGACGGCTCCCAGCCCCATCGCAGAGGCCAATTGGGTTTGGTCCAAGCCGAGCACCAGGCCCGCACCGACCGCGCCGCCTATCGGGCCACAGGTGCTGCTCGGCTGCCATCCCTCCTCGTGATGGGCCGGGGCTATGGCCATGGCCACTCGAAGCACGGTTTCGCAAGCGAGCGCAAACGCGGTCAGGAATTGACTTCCGGTTGAGCGCCGCTGCATGGCCATGCCCAGCGTGGCCGCTAGCGCGACCGATCCGGCGTGAACATTGCCCGATGCGAGGTGTGTGTCGTCGAAATCATCGAGGTGCGCCGCCAAACCCGTGCAAATGGCCGCAAAGTGGAGGTCCGCATTATCGATTCGGCCGGGGATGGGCGCGAATGGCAAGCCGCCAACGCTCTCTGATACGCGCAGCACCTGGTCCACCGCCGGGTGTCCGCTGGAGCAGACGGCCGTGGCGATGGTGTTCAAGAGCGTGCGCTCGGCCTCGTGGCGCACCGGCGGCGGCAATGGTTGGCGGGACAGCTCTTCAACGCCAAGGGCGAACTGGTCAGCCAGTGCCATCGTCACTCCCGCTCCGATCTGGCCCGGACCGCTGACTCATCAGAACCTCGCCTCCATTTCGCGTCCGGCGACTGAATCCATCCGTATCCATGCGGCGCCACGGACCGGCATGCCCACGGTGCCCCCCATCTGGCTTGTGACCAATCCTGGATCTTGTGCCCAGGAATATAACTCGGTCGACCCGTGGGGATGCATCGAGGCGACGGCTTCGGCGGCACCTCTCGCTCAGCCATACGCTCTCCGAGTGACGGCCAGAACCGTGAAACGGCCCCCGCCGCCAGCGCCTAAGAGGGGAGTCTGGACTGCGATCTGGAATGTCCAAACCCGTGGGCTGGCGCTCTACCCGCTGCCTATCGCGCTCGGCTCACGCTGACTTCCGAGCGATCCTCACCCTCCATTCCCTTGGCCCCTCCTGCACGTATTCCCAACTGAATTGACCAGGCTGGGTCGCCTCCAGCTGGTAATAGAGCGGCTTGGGATCGTGGTCGTTGACCAGGGTCAGGGCCCCGCCGGACGCCATCTCGCCCAGTGTCTCGAAGATGAGTTCGTGACGGCGCGCCGGTGCCAGGGATCGGACGTCGAGGATCTCCGCGTTCTCACCCGTGCCACCGGTCGGCAACTCGGTCGGCTCAAAGTCGACAGCACCCACCCGGTAGTTCACGTGCGAGGCCAGTTGGCCGCCGATGAAACATCGCTCGCGCGCCCGCTCGGCCGCGCCCCCATATTCGGTGGCTCGGGCGGCGTCGATCCCGCTGAAATTGGGATTGACCACAATGGCGCTGACCCGAGCGCTCGCGCCGGGATGGTCGGAGACGGTCCCTTCGACCTTGACGCCAATGCGGGAGGCGGGCAGCCGGGCCGCTTCCAGGATGGCGGCCAGGGTGGCCGTATAGCAGGAACCAACGGCACTGAGAAGCAGCTCTTCAGGATTGGTACCAGCCCCAAGCCCGCCCATGGAGGCCGGAGCCGAGACCTGAACGATCTCGCCGCCAGCATTGACACGGGCCCGACCGAGCCGGCCTCCAGACCAACTTATGTCACTGTGGAAGTTGAGCTCAGCCATGGATTAGGAGCCCGACGTCTTGAAGTAGTCGGCGTTGATCTTGATGAAGTTCGTCCATTCTGCTGGAACCTCGTCCTCCGGAAAGATCGCGTCGACCGGGCAGGGGTCGACGCAGGCGCCACAGTCGATGCATTCATCCGGATCGATGTAGTACTGGTTGGCGGCATCATCGGTGTGGATGCAGTCGACCGGACACACCTCAACGCAGGAGGCGTCCTTGACGTCTATGCAGGGTTGGGTGATCACGTAGGCCATGGGCTTAGGACTCCTTGTGGGAATGGCCGCTCTCGTCTCCCGAGAGTCGGTGGTAGAGCTGGGTACGCTCCGACGCCGAAAGGCGCGCCAGGAGCGGAACGTAGACCTCGTTCTCCTTGGTGAAATGGACTTCAAGCAGAGCCTGCAGCCCATAGAGAAGACGGCGAAGCCGCTCTCGGTCGGACTCTGATAGTGTCCCCTGACCGACCTGGCCGAGCTCATCCACCATCCGCCCCACGAAACGATGATCGACCGACATGGTTCGGGTCGCGCCGCCCACCGCTCGCAGCACGCTCTCGGCTGCCGGGTAGACCGACTTCTCCTCCTCCGCGGCGTGCGGGAGCAGGCCGTCGCGTAGAAAGCCCAGTACCTCCGCCAGGCCGGCGCGCAGATCGTCCGCCTCCAGCGAGGTGGCTTTGGCAGCCAGGTCTCCCAACTCCTCCAGCCGCGGGAAGAGCGCGCCGTGCTCGGAAAGGATGAGCGCCGCCGGGTCGGGGGCCGATGTTTCGTCCGGCCAGGTCCTGTCCTCGTGGGCGTGGTCGCCGGCCGCCGGCGGTGGGCTGACCACGTTGACCGCCACCAGCCGCCCACCCACGGCCCGCAGGCCGCGCGTCTGACCGGCGCCGACCACGGCCACGTCACCGGCTCGAACCGACCGCACCTCGTCTCCGACCATGACCTGTCCGGTGCCTTCGACGATTGTCATCACCAGCCCGAGCGGCGGCGCGTGGGGTGGGATTTGCTGGCCGTCTTCGAGGGCGGCGACCACGACCCGGAATTGTTGGGTCTCGGCCAGGGTGCGGCGGCCGAAACCCTGGGTTGAGAATTCGGCCAGGTCGACGACGCGTCCAACCAGGGCCAGCGCTGGGTCTGACGGCATTTCAACCTCCCTCGCGGTGGAACACGACTCGAAAATCTCCGCCGCCCAGCGCGTCGGTCACGTGACCAAAACCCTTCGATTCCAACACCTGATAGAGCGGGATCGGGTCCAGGGGCGCGAGCAGTTCGAAGTCATCGTCCGCTCCCAATCCGGCGACGGCCTTCATGATCGCGTCGAAGGGTTCCTCACCAGCAGCCATGATCGGCCTGACGTCCAGCGTTGTCATCGTCCTCTCCGCCTCCATTCAAATCCAGCCGATCGCCTCTTTGGCGCGATCACTCATCATCTCCGGTTCCCAGCGTGGCTCCCAGACCAGGTCGACCAGCACCTTATGGACTCCCGGGATCATCATCAGGGATCGCTCCACAGCCTCTGGCATGCTGTCGCTCATGGGGCAGCCGGGCGTTGTCAAAGTCATCTCAACCTGAACCTCTCCCGAGTCTGCCTCGAGTTTGTAGACCAGCCCCAGGTCGACCAGGTTGACCCCCAATTCCGGATCGAGAACCCCTTCGAGCTGTTGCCAGGCCTCGGTCAGGATCAGGTCGTCGGGTATCCGCAGGCGGGCTTCGGTCACGCCGTCGGCTCCAGGGAATCGGCCACGGCACGACCGCTAAGAGCCAGGGGCAGGGCCAAGCGGAAGACGTTCGCGACCAGGAGTAGAACGCCGCCCGCATAGACCGCGCCAGCGCCGCGCACCAAGGCCGCGTTGACCACCAGGAGGCCACTCAGAACGCCCACAAAACCGGTCAGGAGCAGTGCGAATGAGGACCAAGCCAGGCGCTCGTCGACCAGCTCCCGGAGCAGCGGCACGGGCCGATCGCCTGCCACGCCGCCGAAGCGATGCAGCCAGTTCAGGAAGGGCAGAATCTTATACGACTTGCCCGCGACCGCAAAGCCGAACCAACCCGCCAGGGCCGCGAAACCATAGGCCACCACCCAGCTTCGGCCAGGCTCGCGGCCGGCGGCCAACACCAGGCCCAACGACGCGGCCACCAGCAGCGCCGCCAGCGAGACGAAGGTATGCCACTGCTCAATCGAGAACTGCCTCCGACGCCGGGTTCGCAGCAGCAATCCCATGTCCAGAACGTGGAGGGCGGCAGAGATGGTGAGAACGGCCGCGAAAGCGCTCACGGCCAAACTTCCGGGAGCCGCCAGCAGACTCACGACCAGCCCTAGTAGGCCCACATTCCAGAGGCCGAGATTGGCCAGCGTCAAACCTTGGCCATGACCGCGAGCGAGCGCGAAAAGCTCGGTCAACTTGTAGGAGACGCCCATCAGGGTCAGACCCAACCAGCCCGCCAGACCCAAATGGACGTGGGCGGCCAGCATGGAATTGCTGACGTCAAACCACTGGAAGCGCCAGTTGAGGGCGTAGACGAAGCCGAAGGCGATGGTCGCGACCAGCCAGACCAGCCCGGCGATCACGTAGAGCACGGTCGGGTGCCAGCGTGGAATGGTGGGGACGCTGCGGAACATCTGAACGCAGAAGTGCAGGATTGCCCCGACGGTGAGAGACCCGAAGATGGCGACTCCGCTCGTCCAGTTGAAGTAGAAACTGGGGATGAAGCCGACGACGCCGGCGCTCAGCACCCAGTAGTTCCAGCGGCCCAGGCGCGGCGAGTGCACGGTTCCGCCGAGGGCGACCGGAAACAGCTGGTAGAGCGCACCGAACATGGTCATGGTGATCCAGCCCAGCACGGCCAGATGGGTCAGAGCGAAGACCTGGGGATCGTCATTGGTGATGACCAAGACCGGGGCCAGCCAGACCACACCCAGAGCGAAGAGGGCAAAGGCCACCAGACCGGTGGCCAGATAGCGGCCGGGGAGGTCGGCCCCGGGCGATCGAGTCGCTTGGACGCCGATCATGCCAACTGAGTTCGACCGCGAATAATCACTGCCGTTCTAGTATGCATGTTTTTCATCGTACAATTGCTCAATGCCCGGTGACCCCGCCCTCCTGACCCACAAGGCACTTTCCGACGTCAGCCGGTTCCGAATTCTGGAGGACCTGCGCGCGGCGGGGCCGATGGATTCCCGAGAACTCGGCCGCCGCATCGGTCTACATCCCAACACCGTCCGCTTCCACGTGGAGCAGCTCATCGAGGCCCACCTGGTGCACACCGTCACCGCCCCCATATCGGGACGCGGGCGCCCACGCGTCCTCTATCAGGCCGAGTCCGATCCCACCGATGAAGAGGAAGGCGGCTATCGACTTCTGGCCCAGATATTGGCCAGCTATCTCGCCACCGTCGAGCAACCCAAGGCGGTGGCGGAGAGCGCTGGGCGAGCCTGGGGCGGTTACCTGGCCGCCAAGCCGCAACCCTACTCTGGAATCACTGGTGCCGAGGCGACGACCAAGATTGTTGAACTGTTCGGAGGGTTGGGCTTCATGCCCGAGGCCGTCGCCGCAGGATCGGATACCCGCGTCTTGCTCCACCGCTGCCCTTTCCGCGAGGTGGCCCAGTCACACCAGGACGTGGTTTGCGCCGTTCACCTGGGCATGCTGCGGGGCGCGCTGGCGGAGATGGGAGCGCCGCTTGATGCCACCGACCTGGAGTCGTTCGTGGAGCCCAATTTATGCATCGCCCACCTATCTGGTCTGGATACCGATGGGCCTGGCTCGGGCGGCGCCAAGCGAACCCCGCCGATGCGGTCGCGTTCGTCAGGGTCCGAATTCTAACCCGGCCCTAGGACGGCGAAGGCGGCCACGATTTTCCGCCACCACTCCGCCGGGAGCAGTCTCGGCTGATGGATGTGAGATCCGCCGGGGGTAATCCTCCGATCGCAATTCGCCCTGAGGGCAGCGTCGACAATCGATGTGAGATCGCTTCTACGGCCCATCGCGGACCGGCGGCGTGCGCTCTTCAATCGGCAGCAGCCGCCTGCGAACGTTGGGTTCGGGGTCATCCTCGGCAATGCCTCCCGGCACGGTGGGCCGTGGCGGCCGAGGTGCTGAGCGAGGATGTCGAGAGCAGCTGGGAACTCCACCGGAAGCAAGCCTGGAATCGGAGTTGATCGTCTGCGCTACACCCCGGCCGGTGCCGTAGGGGGTGGGGGCCGTTTGACAGCCTCGCGGCGGCCTGATAGGTTACTCGGGCAAACGGCTCCGCGATTTGTTGCGCGGGCCGGGGAGGAAAGCGTGGCGAGAGTCGGATTCGTCGGACTCGGGACGATGGGCGGACGGATCGCGAGACGCTTTCTGGATTCAGGGCACGAGGTCCGCGGCTACAACCGGACCCGTGAGCGGGCGGCCCGGCTTGTGGCCGACGGACTGATCCTTTGCGATTCGCCGCGGCAGGTGGCAGAGGGCAGAGGGCAGAGGGCAGAGGGCAGAGGGCAGAGGGCAGAGGGCAGAGGGCAGAGGGCAGAGGGCAGAGGGCAGCGAGATCGTCCTGTCGATGGTCACCAACACCAGCGCCCTAGAGGCCGTCACCCTTGGTGAGGAAGGCATCCTCCAAGGCCTCCGAGAGGACCAGATCTACGTCGACATGAGCACCGTCTCGCCTGAGGCGAGCGTCAAGATGGCCCTAGCGGTCAGGGAGCTGGGGGCGCACATGCTCGACGCCCCGGTTTCGGGCAGTGTTGAGACCCTGGAAGCAGGCAAGCTGTCGATCATGGTGGGGGGCGATCCGGCCGTCTTCAATCGGGCGCGGCCCATCCTCCTCGACGTCGGCCCAGTGGTCAACTACGTTGGACCCAACGGTCAGGCGGTGCTGATGAAGGTCGCGGTCAACCTTGGACTTGCCGTGCAGATGCTGGCATTGAGCGAGGCGCTCCTGCTCGCCGAGCGGGGCGGCATCGACCGCAAGACCGCCTTCCAAGTCCTTTGCGACAGCGTCATCGCCTCACCCATGATCAAGTACCGCGGTCCGTTTGTTTTTGGGCTCCCCGAGGAGCCCTGGTTCGACGTCCACATGATGCAGAAGGACATGTTGCTGGCCCTGGAGGCGGCGCGCAGGCTCGAAGTTCCGATGCCGACCACCGCGGTCACCAACGAGATGCTGACCGCGGCCAGCGGCATGGGCTATGGCGACGAGGACTTCGCCGCCCTATTCCACACCCTGGCCCGCATGTCGGGGGTGCAGGATGTCTAGATCTCACCACCCCAAACGCCGAGGACGGCGCGCGCGGCTCACGCCGCCATCTCGGAGGGGGTGACCCAATGGGGATGAAGACCAAGACGTTCGGCATCAACGGAACCGACTGGGAACAACGGGTTGACTACGACCGGCTCCGCACTCAGCGGCTGGGGAGGGTCAAGCGGCTGCTCCTCGAGTCGGAGATGGGCGCCCTGCTCTGCTTCGACATGAACAACATCCGCTACATCACCGCCACCCACATCGGTACTTGGGCGACGGACAAGCTGGCGCGGTTCACGCTCCTCCCCCAGCATGACGAGCCGATCATGTGGGACTTCGGCTCCGCGGCCCGCCACCACAAGCTGTACTGCCCGTGGCTGGGCGACGAGAGGTCGCGGGCGGGGATCTCGACCATGCGGGGCGCATTTGCGCCCGGCGCAGGCCGGGCTGAGGACGTCGCCCGCAAGGTGCGCATTGAGCTCGAGCAGCGCGGGCTCCTGGGTGAGCCGCTCGGGGTAGACGTGGTCGAGCCGCCCGTCCTGTTCGCCCTCCAGGCGGAGGGGATCAAGATCGTCGACGCCCAGCAACTCATGCAGCAGGCACGGATCATCAAGACTGAGGACGAGATCACCCTCCTCAGCACCGCCTGCATGATGGTGGACGCTGCTTACGACCATCTTTACGAAGCGCTCCGACCTGGTATTCGCGAGAACGAGTGCGTGGGTCTTGTCGCCAAGGTGCTCTACGACCTCGGCTCTGAAAACGTGGAGGGCGTCAACGCCATCTCCGGGGAGCGCTGCAGCCCGCACCCGCACGTCTATACCGACCGGGCGCTGCGGCCTGGCGATCCGGCGTACTTCGACATTCTCCACAGCTTCAACGGCTACCGGACCTGCTACTACCGGACCTTCGCCGTGGGCAGCGCGTCGCCGGCCTTGGTCGACGCCTACAAACGCTGCCGGTTCCTGCTCGACAACGCCATCAGTCGGATCCGGCCGGGCGTGACGACGTCCGAGGTGGCCGGAATCTGGCCGGCGGCACCGGAATTCGGCTTCCCCGACGAGGAGGCCGCGTTCGCGCTGCAGTTCGGTCACGGCGTCGGCCTCTCGATATGGGAGAAGCCGATCTTCAGCCGACTGGTCTCCCTCGAACACCCGGAGGTGATCGAGGAGGGTATGGTCTTTGCGCTGGAGACCTTCTGGCCGGCCACCGATGGCTGGTCTGCGGCGCGGATCGAGGAGCAGCTGGTCGTCACCGCCGACGGCTGCGAGTTGATCACTCGCTTTCCGGCCGAGCAACTGCTCATCTCCGGCCAGAGCTACCGCACCGCAACCGGTCCGCTTGACACCCTGCGCGAGGTCGAATCGCACCGCAACCGGAAAGACTGAGCGGTGGAGCTTGAGGCGATCATGCCCGCCGACCGGGTTTCATCCGCCGCGGGGCGGCGCTCACCGACCTCGCGCTGGCGGCCCTGGTCAGCGAGGCCCGGGTGGGGATGACCGAGCACGACCTGGTGGCGATCGTCGAATCCGCCTACCTCTCCCTCGGCGGCACCACCCATATCCATTTCATCGGCTCCACCTCGATGGCCGATCCAGACCTTTGCGCTCCCGCCCAGACCCCGTCCGGCCGGCGGCTCCGGGCCGGCGACGTGGTCCTGACCGAGATCAGTGCCCAATATCACGGTTACTGGGGGCAGGTGCTGCGCACCCTGTCGGTGGCCGCCGACCCGATTCCCCGATACCAGCGGATGCACGATCTCGCGGTGGAGGCATTCGAGCGCATCATCGCTCTGATCCAGGCGGGCACGCGCAGCGAGGTCGTGCTGGACGCCGCCGAGCTCATCCACGACGCCGGCTTCACCATCTACGACGACCTCGTCCACTGTGCGGTGGGCGGTGTCTACGCGCCCTACCTGCGGACCCGTCGCACGGCGCTCGGGCCAGGATCTTCCTTCACCTTTGACGAGGGGATGGTGATCGTAGTCCAGCCGAACGTGATCACCCCGGACGAGCGGAGCGGGGTCCAGTGCGGAGAGATGTTCCGGGTCACCGCGAGCGGAGTAGAACCGCTCCATCGGGCCCCACGCGGTTTCCTGCGACTGGGCTGAGCCTTCGCTCGGCGCCGGCTCCCCGAGTGCTCGCTCGCGGTCCTCTGACCAGCGCCCGAGCCTATATAGATCGGATCTGCCCTCCTGGCTACGGGCGGAACGCGACCCAATTGATGTGAAGCATCCATATGAGGTGCTATTGAAGCAGCTGTCGTCGCGATGCCAGGAGCTTCGGAGCCAGGCGACGCGTCTGTGAACAAGAATCGAGCGGGCCTGGGGCTTCCCAACAATCTGGAGATTGTTCAGCTGGATCTGGACGGCCCCACGGCGACCGCCCAAATGCCGTGCCCTCGGCTCCCGCTCCTATAAACGCGCCTCCGCCATCTTCGCGGCAAGCCAGCGCTCCGGCTCGAGGACGGACACGCCACCGCCGATCCGGTCGGTGGCCCATCCTGCCCCAACACTCGGGAGATACATAACCCTGGTGGGGTTCGGCAATTCCTATTCTTCAGCCGCAGGCTGCGGTTGACCCGATGAGTGTGCGCCCGATCGACACTTGAGTTGGTCCGGCCGCCGAGCAGAGAAATTGCCATCTGGCCGGGCACCCCGACCCCATGGACTGCTGCCAGTGGGGCCAGTCAGGGTATTGCCCGAGGCGCCTGACCGCCGTGATCGAGCAACCCCGTCACGCGGTCCAGGAACCCGCCCACCGAGGATTCCGCCAGTTTATGTAGAACGGCCTGATCGATGGAGGCGCCCAGCCTGCCCCCCGGGGGTGAGTACCGAGCGTCGAGGCGGAGACTGCATCCCGCCGGCTGGCGGCGTTCCAGGCGAAGGTGCCCCTCAAGCTCGGGATACAACTCAGCATGTCGGGCTGCCCGCCATTGAATGCGCACCGTCACCCCGTAGGCGTACCGCTCGACATTGCCGGTGGTGACCACGATGCGCCGCCGAATTCGGCGCCCGGCCTGCTCGACTGAAATTTCAGCCGTGTTTGCCTGGCCCTGACGCGTGAACCCGGGCAACCATTCTTGCGGCCCCGCCCGAAGCACGCTCTCCAGAGTTTCATAGGGCCCGCTCAGGACCCGAAGCAGATGAAGTTCAAACCCCTCCCGCACAATCTCAGCCTACCCCGTCGCGCATGCTCCAAATGCCAGCCCAGTTGCAAGCGCACGCTGGGCCCGGACACTCCCCGGGGGCTTGGGACGCCGAGAGTCGGGGGGAGATTGGAAGCCGACCCGGGAAATCGGGAAGCCCCCGCTGCGGCCCGAGGCAGCGCCGCCTCAACTCATCCCGCCGGGGCCCCGGCGGGGTCGCCGGGAGGATGGCCACAGCGGTGAGAACCAGGAGATGGCCATCCAGATGGCAACGGCGACCCAGGCCGCCGCGGCCAGCCAGATCTCGATCCGAGCAATATCGCCCAAGAGCAGGAGCCGTGCCGCGCGGCCGTAATCATCGGTTGCCACTGCGTACATGCCGAGGGGAAACACCATGCTCCAGAGGGTCTCCTCGAATTTTGGAGCGGACAGCTTCGCGTATCGCCAGATCGTGAGCAGGATCAGGAAGGGGAACCACCAGGTTCCAAAGGCCCACAGGAAGAGGGTCATGCCCTCGACGGTTGAGCGCGCGGCGAGCAGCGAGGGGAGGTACTGCGGCAGTCGAAGCAGTGTTGAGCCGGCCACCACGGTGATTGCGGTTGCTCCCATGGTGATCCAGTAGGGAGGCGTCGCATGGACCGGATCAAGGGGCGCCAGGACCAGTCGAGCCAGGATGATGCCCATCAGGAGCAGGTAGAGGAGGGCGCCAAAGGCCCACAGTGAGACCGCCACCAGAGCCACCAGTCGGGCCTCCAGACCCAGGCTCAGGCCGAGGGTCGAGACGGCAACGGACACCGATTGGGTGCCGACCACCCAGATCAGCCAGGTCCCGTTCACCGCCGCTGGGGGAGCCGGCTTGACCGCGGCCAGCACCACCCGGGCCAGGATGCCGTAGGCCAGCAGCAGCCAGGCCGCTGCTGCCACCACCGCCAGGCCCGCGGCGAGATCTTTGAGCCCGGCCGAATCGAGCCTCAAAGCGAGCACATTCGAGCCGGCCACGAAAGTGAAGAAGGCGAAGGCGCGCTCGGGCCGGGCGGTGTCGGCCCACATCTGGCGGGGGAACCACACTCCGCGCAGCACAAAGAGCACGCAGAGGACCAGGTAGCCCAGCCCGGCGATGGCCAGCAGCCCCAACGACAACGGCTGCTGACCGAACCGAGCCAGCGCGATGGACATGATTCCGGTCGCCATGACGAAGGCGAACGAGCCGGGGGCCAGGTCGGACAGGCGGCGGCCAAGTCGCTCTCGCGAAAGCAGCCGGGCGGAAGCTGGTAAAGCTTCCGCGGGGGCGGGCGCTCCCGGCTTGGATTGGGGCTCCCGCGGGCTCAAGCCAGCCTCGTCAACGGCGCCGCCGACGACGGCGAGCACCACTCACAATCCGGCGCCGGGAGTAACGCCACGCCCGGACCCCAGATAACCAGAGGCCGCTGCCAGCAGTCGACCCCGCCCGTCAGGATCGTCGCTCCAGCCAATCCCGGCCTCGTCCAACTTCAGATCGACCAGGCTGGCGGCAACTCCTCACCTCGCCAAATGTTAGTTTGTCGTCTTTTGGAAAGTGGGATGGGGCGGGAGCCAAGCCCAGGGATCCAATCGGTGGTCGGTTTTCGTTCGAGGTGACGGTGCGGGCGGGGGCCACTCGGAAGCTGGCCACCTGACCGCCTCGTGAAGGGGAAGGCGCATGCTGGAGAGGGACCAAAGAATGGGTCAACGAAACCGCCCAGGAGGTGCGTGATGAGAATCAACTACGGCACGGAGATGCCCGAGGCGCAGGAGGCGATGATCCACCTGCAGCATGTGGTTGAGGGCAGCGGACTGGAGCCAGGGCTGCTGGAACTGGTGAAGATTCGCGCCTCTCAGATCAATGGCTGCGCCTTCTGCCTCGACATGCACACCAAGGACGCCCTCGCCATCGGCGAAGAGCCTCAGCGTTTGCATTTGCTCGCTGCCTGGAGGGAGGCGCCCGGCTTCACGGTTCGAGAGAGGGCCGCGCTGGCGTGGTGTGAGAGCCTGACCCTCATAGCCGATACGGGGGCTCCGGACGCCACCTACGAGGAGGTCGCCGCGCGGTTCTCGCCGCGCGAGATGGTCGCCCTGACGACCGCCATCATCGTCATCAACGGTTGGAACCGGCTTGCGGTCGGTTTCCGTTCCCCGGTCGGGTCTTATCGCTCCAAGCGCCAACCGGCCCACCTGACTGAAGTTCCCACACACCAATGAGAGTGGTTCATCCAGCATCGATGGCCTCCTGGATCTACGCTGGCGCCCTCAGCCGATGGACGGCGGCTAGCTCGTCGCCCTGCGCGAAGAGGGGCTGATGACCGCAAGCCCTCGGGCGAGAGCTTGAGCTCGGACCTGGAGATGCGCTCCGGCAGCCTCGGGCCGGAGATCTCGCAGCGGTTCTTGAGGCGAGGAGTTTGTTGGACTACCGGCTGGTGCAACCGGTGCCTCATCCCCCGCCGGTGGGGACAGAGTTCCGGGTAGACCTCGGTGTAGGTCGCTCGAGAAGGTGACCTACGTTTCGGGATCCGGCGCCATCGCGGAGGCTGACCCTGGGCCATCGCTCCCCCGTGGCCACCCTGGCCCGGGTCGTCACCCCGCCCACCGCGCTCCCAACGCCCTGGCGCTGAGGGGAATCGGACACACGGGGACCCCGGCCGTTCGCTGGCCCCCAGCGTGAGCGACGCTCCCGATTGGTTCTGTGAGTCCTCCGGGTTAAGGCCTGAGCGGAGGGCGCTGTGGATGCCTGGCCCCAGCCGCGGGCGTGGCCATCCGGACGTTCGGGGGCGCGTTGAAAAAAAGGCCTGAAATGGCAACCGCCGCCGCCGACTCGGATGCGGATAATGGAGTGGGCCCGAACGTACGCAGGCGGCGGGCCCTCCGCTGTCGTCAGATGGAAGTCGAGTGGAGGGATGGTGCCGGATCTGAAAAACTCGTTGCTCAAGGCCCACCAATTCTTCCGCCAGGGACCCGTATCGGCCGAGGGCTGGAGCGAGCTGGTGGCCAAGGACCGGGATTGGGAGTCGTTCTACCGGGACCGATGGCAGCACGACAAGGTGGTGCGCTCCACGCATGGCGTCAACTGCACCGGCTCCTGCTCCTGGAACGTCTACGTCAAGGACGGCCTTATCACCTGGGAGTCACAGGCGGTTGACTACCCCTCGGTGGGACCCGACATGCCCGAGTACGAGCCGCGCGGCTGCCCCCGAGGAGCCTCCTTCTCCTGGTACACCTACTCGCCCCTGAGGGTCAAGTACCCCTACGTACGGGGCAGCCTGCTGAAGATGTACCGGGAGGCTCTGATCCAGCATCCGGATCCTGTCGACGCCTGGGCCTCGATCGTCGAGGATCCCGAGCGCTCGGCACTTTACAAGTCGCAGCGCGGCAAGGGTGGTTTCGTGCGGGCGAGCTGGCAGGAGGCGCGGGAGATGGTCGCCGCCGCCCACGTTCATACGATCAAGAAGTACGGCCCCGATCGGGTCGCCGGGTTCTCCCCGATACCCGCCATGTCGCAGGTCTCTTACGCGGCCGGGACCCGATTCTTGTCGCTTATCGGTGGGGTCATCCTCAGCTTCTACGACTGGTATGCGGACTTGCCACCGGCTTCACCACAGGTCTTCGGCGACCAGACCGACGTGCCCGAATCGGGCGATTGGTGGAACGCCGGCTACCTGATCATCTGGGGTACCAACCTGCCCATCACGCGCACCCCCGACGCCCACTTCATGACCGAGGCCCGCTACCGAGGACAGAAGGTGGTCGTGGTGTCGCCCGACTACTCCGACCACACCAAGTTTGCGGACGATTGGCTGCCCGCCCAACCCGGCACCGACGGTGCCTTGGCCATGGCCATGGGGCACGTGATCCTGAAGGAGTTCTACGTCGAGCGCGAGGTGCCCTACTTCCAGGATTACGCGCGCCGCTTCACCGACCTGCCCCTCCTCGTCACACTGCGCGAGCGAGAGGGGGCGTACGTGCCAGACCGATTCCTGCGCGCCTCCGACATTGGATCAGCGGAGGAGCACGCCGACTGGAAGACGGTCGTGTTCGACGAGGTGACGCAGGCTCCGGCGGTGCTCAACGGTTCGGTCGGGCACCGCTACGGGCAGGAGGCGGGAAGGTGGAACCTCAAACTGGGGGCGGTGCGGCCGACGCTGAGCCTGTACGGCCAGGGCGGAGATGCGGCGCTGGTTGAGCTCCCGCGCTTCGACGTCGGCGACACCGAGGGGGGCGCTTCATTGTCACGGGGGGTGCCGACCCTGAGCATCGGTGGCCAACTCGTCACCACCGTCTTCGATCTCCTTCTGGCCAACTACGGGGTGAGCCGCGCCGGATTGCCCGGCCAGTGGCCCTCCGGATACGAGGACTCGGCTCCCTACACACCCGCCTGGCAGGAGGAGGTGACGTCGGTCGATGCCCGGCTCGCGACCAAGATCGCGCGCGAGTTCGCTCGCAACGCCGAGCTCACCGGCGGCAGATCGATGATCTGCATGGGGGCGGGAACCAATCATTGGTTTCACTCCGACCTCATCTACCGCAGCTTCCTGTCGCTGCTGACGCTGTGCGGGTGTCAGGGCGTGAACGGCGGAGGTTGGGCCCACTACGTCGGACAGGAGAAGGTTCGGCCCCTGACCGGCTGGCAGACGATGGCCTTCGCGCTCGACTGGGTCCGCCCCCCCCGCCACCAGGAGAGCACGCCCTGGTTCTATCTGATGACCGATCAATGGCGGTACGAGGCCTTCAGCGCCGAGGATCTGTCCTCCCCCCTGGGGCGTGGGCTCTTTCGGGGACGCCAGTTCGCCGATTGCAACGCGCTGGCGGTTCGCCTGGGATGGATGCCGTTCTACCCGAGCTTCGATCGCAGCCCCCTGAGCGTGGTCGAGGAGGCGGAGAAATCCGGCACCGAGGTCGAAGAGTTCGTGGTCGAGGAGTTGAAGCAGGGTCGGCTCCACTTCGCGGCCGAAGACCCCGATGCGCCTCAGAACTGGCCGCGCGTTCTAACCGTGTGGCGCTCCAACCTGCTCGGATCATCCGGCAAGGGCCACGAATACTTCTTGAAACACCTCCTGGGTACCACCGACCCCGCCGTGCGGGCGCCGGAGACGCCCCCCGAGCTCAGGCCTGAGGAGGTGGTCTGGCGGCAAGAGGCGCCGGTCGGGAAGCTCGATCTGCTGACCTCGATCGATTTTCGAATGACCTCCAACTGCCTCTTCTCGGACGTGGTGCTTCCGGCCGCCACCTGGTACGAGAAGTACGACATCTCCTCGACCGACATGCACCCCTTTGTGCACTCCTTCAACCAGGCCATCCCGCCTCCCTGGGAGGCGAAGAGTGACTGGGATGCATTCAACCTGATCGCCGAGGACTTTTCGCGGCTGGCTGCAGGCCACCTGGGGGTCAGGAGGGACCTGATCGCCGCGCCTCTACTCCATGACACGCCGGATGAGATCGCACAGCCGATGGGACGGGTTCTGGACTGGAAGGCGGGCGAGGTGGAGCCGATTCCGGGCCGGACCATGCCCAAGCTGGTGGTGGTTGAGCGCGACTACGCCGCCATCGCCGAAAAGATGAAGGCGGTGGGTCCGCTCTTGGACGAGCAGGGGAGCAGGATCAAGGGAGCCAGCTGGAAACCGACCGAGGAGATCGACTACCTCGCCCGCAAGCACGGGGTCGTCCGGGGAGGCGCGGCCGATGGCCGACCCCGCCTGGACCGGGCCGAGCAGGTCGCCGAAGCAATCCTGGTCCTTTCCGGAACCACCAACGGCCGCCTGGCGGTGGAGGGTTTCCGCTCCCTCGAGAAGCTGACCGGCCTGGAGCTGGCCGATCTGGCGCAGCCGAGGGAGGGAGACCGGATCAGCTTTGAGGACACCCAGGTCCAGCCCCGGACTGTGATCACGTCCCCGGAATGGTCTGGAATTGAGTCCCACGAGCGACGCTACTCGCCCTTCACCATCAATGTCGAGCGCGACAAGCCCTGGCACACCCTCAGTGGGCGCCAGCACTTTTACCTCGATCACGAGTGGATGCTGGAGCTTGGGGAAGGGCTACCGATCTTCAAACCGCCGTTGCATTACGGTCGAGCCTATGGCGACCAGACCACCGGCGAGGCGGGGCGGCTGGAGATCACGCTCCGCTACCTGACTCCGCACTCCAAGTGGTCGATCCACTCCGAATACCAGGACAACATCCACATGCTGACCCTGTTTCGGGGCGGACCGGTGATCTGGCTCAGCCAGGAGGACGCGGCCACCATCGAAGTCAAGGACAACGATTGGGTGGAGGCGTTCAACCGCAACGGCGTCATATCCTGCCGGGCGGTGGTGACGCACCGCGTGCCCAAGGGGGTTTGCCTCATGTACCACGCCAAAGACCGGCACCTGAACGTGCCCCTGACCGAGCTCCTCGGGAACCGGGGTGGCACAGACAATTCGCTGACTCGAATCGTCTGGAAGCCGACCCATCTCATCGGCGGCTACGCACAACTCTCCTTCGGCTTCAACTACTACGGCCCCACCGGGTCCCAGCGCGATGAGTTGACGGTGATCCGCAAGCGCCAGTCGAAGGTGGTGTTCTAGATGCGAGTCAAAGCCCAGGTCGGCATGGTCATGAACCTCGACAAGTGCATCGGCTGCCACACCTGCAGCGTCACCTGCAAGCAGGTCTGGACCAATCGGCCGGGGACCGAATACGTCTGGTTCAACAACGTCGAGACCAAGCCCGGACTCGGCTACCCGCGCCTCTGGGAGGACAACGAGCGCTGGCGCGGGGGCTGGGAACTCGACAAGAAGGGCCGGCTGCGGCTCCGGGCCGGTGGCCAGCTGCACAAGCTTCTCAAGATCTTCTGGAATCCAGAGCTGCCCGGCCTCGACGATTACTACGAACCGTGGACCTACGACTACGAGAATCTGATCACAGCGCCGCTCTCCGAGCGAGACCCGGTCGTCCGCCCCCATTCCCAACTGACCGGCAGGCAAATGGACCTGAAGCAGGGGCCGAACTGGGACGACGACCTGGCCGGGGCACCCGAGACGGCCGGGCAGGACCCCGATCTGATCGGCATCCAAGAACACGTGAAACTCGCCTACGAGCAGGCTTTCATGTTCTACCTGCCCCGCATCTGCGAGCACTGCCTGAACCCCTCCTGTGTGGCTTCCTGCCCCTCGGGGGCCATGTACAAGCGCGAAGAAGATGGGATAGTGCTGGTCGATCAGGACAAGTGCCGAGGCTGGCGATTCTGCGTCAGCGGCTGTCCCTACAAGAAGGTCTACTTCAACCACAAGACGGGCAAGGCCGAGAAATGCACCCTCTGCTACCCGCGCATCGAGGCCGGGCTGCCCACCATCTGCTCGGAGACGTGCGTGGGCCGGATCCGCTACCTGGGCCTGGTCCTCTACGACGCCGACCGGGTGCTGGAGGCGGCCTCCACCCCCAACGAGAAGGACCTGCTGGATGCCCAGCGGAGCGTGTTCTTGGACCCCGAGGACCCGGACGTGAGGGCCCAGGCCAGTCGCGACGGCATTCCCGATGACTGGATCGAGCACGCGCGACGCTCACCGGTCTACGCACTGGCCATGCGCTATCGCGTTGCCCTGCCCCTGCACCCCGAATACCGGACCCTACCCATGGTTTGGTACGTGCCGCCGCTCTCGCCGGTGGTGAACATGCTGGAGGGGGACGGCTATGAGGCCGATCCGGACGAGGTCTTTCCCGCCATCGACATGATGCGAATCCCGGTCGGGTATCTGGCCAACCTGCTCGCAGCCGGCGACGGCAAGGTCGTCACCTCCGTGCTCCGCCGGCTGGCGGCGATGCGCTCGTACATGCGCAAGCGGCAGGTTCTGGACGTCTCGGACTTCGAGGTCGCCCACGCCGTCGACATGGCCCCGTCCGAGCTCGAGGACATGTACCGCCTGCTGGCCATCGCCAAGTACGAGGACCGCTACGTGATCCCCAAGGCGCACACCGAATTGGCTCAGCGGCTCTCCGAGTTGCAGGGCGCCTGCGGTCTCGACTTCGAGGGCGGTCCGGGCAATTGCGGCGCCCTACCGCGACCAGCCAAGTCTCTGAACGAAAACTTCATGCTGACTCGTCGGCTCCCGGTCGTCCGGCCAGACGGGGTCGGCGAATGAGGTGGCCGAGGGGCCGCCCCAAGCCGCCGTACAAGCTGCTCTCGCTGCTGCTGCAATACCCTAGCGAGGAGATTCTGGAAGAGCGCACGGAGCTGGCGGAAGCCATCGCTGAGCTGCCGGCCTCGCCCGCTCGCGCGGCGCTGGAGCGCTTCTTCGCCCACTTTGGGGCGCTCCCGGCAGTGGAACTGCAGCAGGAATATGTGGCCACCTTCGACCTCCAGAAGCGCTCCAGCCTTTACCTTTCCTTCTACACCGAGGGGGATACCCGCAAGCGCGGCATGGCCCTGCTCCGGCTCAAGCACATCTATGGCGCTGCCGGCCTCCGCCTCGGCGGACGCGAGCTCCCCGACTACCTACCGGTGATGCTGGAGTTCGCGGAAATGGCGCCTGAGGGCCTAGGCGGCCGCATCCTGGCCGAGCATCGAACCGGGCTGGAGGTGCTGAGGTTGCACCTTCGGGAGTCCGAGAGCGCGTATGTGCACCTGCTGGAGGCGATCTGCATGGGACTGCCTCGGCTCCGCCTGGCCGAGCTGGAAAAGGCCAGGTCACTGCTCCAAGAAGGACCGCCGGACGAGCAGGTGGGTCTGCAGCCGTTCGCGCCGCCGGAGGTGATGCCGGCCATGGAAGCCCGGCGGTGAGACTCGGCAGCACCTTCCTGTGGGTGGTCCTGCCCTACGCGGCGATGGTGCTCTTCGTGGCCGGCCACATTTGGCGATACCGACACGACAAATTCGGTTGGACCTCGCGCTCGACCCAGATCCTGGAGAGCAGATGGCTGGCTTGGGGCAGCAATCTCTTCCACTATGGGGCGCTGGCGGCGATCGGCGGGCACATCCTCGGCATGCTGGTTCCCAATTGGCTCACCGCGGCCGTCGGCGTCACCGAGTCGGACTACCACCTCGTCTCCGCCGGCGCGGGCACCGTGGCGGGGATCGCGTGCGTGGCCGGCTTGGTCATCCTGGCCCTCCGCCGGGCCTACTTCCCCCGCGTCCGCCGGACCACCTCCCCGACCGACCTGGCGGTCTACGTCCTGCTCGCCCTGGTGATCGGACTGGGCATGGGCGAGACGCTGATCGTCAACACCCTCGGCGGCGGCTATGACTACCGCTCCTCGGTGGCGATCTGGTTTCGTGGACTCCTGCTGCTTGACCCCAGAGCCGACCTGATGGCCTCAGCCCCGCTCGTCTATCAGGTCCACGCAACGGCCGCCTGGCTCCTCTACGCGCTCTGGCCGTTCAGCCGCCTCGTTCACGTCTGGAGCCTGCCCTGGCAATACGTGGGGCGACCCTACATCCTCTATCGCCGCCGCTACGCCAGCTCCCCGCGATGAGCGGCCCACCCATCCATCCGGGCCTGGAGTTGGTCTTGGAGCTGGTCCGGGGCGCGGCTCAGGACCAGCCCTGCCCCAGCTGCCAGCAGAGCCTGGTCGGGTGTCAACTGAGCCTTGGCGAGGCCGACCTCGATCACGTGCGTGCGGAGGTGACCTGCCCCGCTTGTCAGGCCACCTTCACGCTCGACGTCAGCCCTTCCACCGACGGAGGGGTCGCCAGGCTGGGTTGAGGGTCGCCGCCGGCGTGCGCGGGCGGTCGAGGTGTCAGCAGGTGTCAAAACTCCGGCCTCGCCAACCCTATCCGTCGTCGGTTGGGGGTGCGCGCTCGGCCGACGCCGAGCCCCCGGCGCCCAGGATGAAGCGGACCGGGCGGTCGTAGAAGAAGTAGTCCCAGGACCAGTTGACCAGCACCAGGAACTTGCTCCTGAGGCTCAGGATGAGCAGCAGGTGGACCCCCAACCAGGCCAGCCAGCCCACGAATCCGCGCAGATGGAGACCCCCTATTTGCGCCACCCCGGCGTTGCGGCCGATCGTCGCCATGATGCCCTTGTCGCGGTATCGAAAGGGCGTCGGCTGGCCCCCTCGGACCAGGGCCCGGATGGACCTGGCTGCACTTTCGGCTTCCTGCATGGCCACCGCCGCCAGCATCGGAAGGTGGCCGCCGCCGGCCTCCACGTCGGCCATATCGCCAATCACGAAGGCCTCCGGATGCCCCGCCAGTTGAAGAGTCGGCAGCACCTTCACCGTCCCGCCTGGTCCGGCCGGCCCGAGACCCCGGCTCAGCCGCCCAGCCCTCACCCCAGCCGACCAAACGATGGTCCTGCTCTCGATCCTCCGCCCGTCCGACAAGTCCAGGCCGTGCTCATCGGCCGACTTGGCCAGGGTCCCCAGCCACACTTCAATCGCACGCTTCTCAAGCGTACGCAGGGCGTATTTGCTGAGATCGGCGGGGAAGGTTGCGAGCAGCCGGTCGCCACCTTCCACCAGGACTATGCGAGCGTCGCCCGGATCGAGATCCCGACAGTCACGCCGCAGGACCAGGCGGACCAACTCGGAGAGGGCACCGGCGTACTCCACTCCGGTCGGCCCCCCGCCGACGATGACGAAGGTCAAGAGCTCGGCGCGCCGGGCGGGATCGCGTTCCCACTGGGCTTGTTCAAATCTTCCGAGCACCCGGTCGCGGATCTCCAGCGCCTGGTCCAGTTCCTTGAGCGGATAGGATTGGCGCTCCAGCGATAGGCTCCCAAAGAAGTTGCTGACGCTACCCGCGGCCAAGATCAGGTAGTCGTAATCGAGCCGACCACGATCGGTCATAACCACCTTGGCGGCGAGGTCGACGCCGGTGGCCGTGGCCAGTCGAAAACCGACGTTGGGAAGGCCTCGCAGCAACGAGCGCACCGGCTGGGCTATCTCCGAGGGGTCCAGCAAAGCCGACGCCACCTGGTAGAGGAGGGGCGTGAAGAGGTGGTAGTTGTGGCGGTCGAGGACCAGGATGTCGATGTCCGACCGAGCCAGTTTGCGCACCGCCGTAAGGCCTGCGAACCCGGCTCCCACCACGACAACCCGGGTCCGACGATCCTCGCTACTCACCCCTGGGCGGGGGCTGGTCGGCAGCGCCCGCCCCGGGCTGCACGGGGGTTCAAATGGAGGGGGCGAAAACCGCCGCCGCGGCCAGCGGTCATGGCTGGTGCCCATCGCCAGAGCCACCGGCCAGGTGCACGCGGGATGCTCGAGAACCGGCCGCTTCGATCCTCGTCGGATCCGGCAGGCCGGTGACCTCCCGGATCTCCTGTTCACCGAGTGAATCGTGTTCAAGCAGCGCTCGCACCAGGGCGTCGAGCTTGTCTCGATGCTTTTCAAGCAATCCCCTGGCGCTCGCCGCGCACTCCTCCGCGATCCGCTTCACCTCGTCGTCGATCAGCTTGGCGGTCGCCTCGCTGTAGGGACGGCGCATGGCGTAGGGCCCGCTCGGACCCTCTTCCCCATAGCTGAGCGGTCCGATCTTGGGGCTCATACCCCAGCGCACCACCATCTCGTGGGCAATCTGGGTGACCTGCTGGAGGTCGTTCTCCGCTCCCGTGGTGACGACGCCATAAACCAGCGACTCCGCCGCTCGCCCCCCCAGCGCGCCCGTGATTCGCGCTCTCAGATAATCCTCGCCGTAGTTGAAGCGGTCGTTGACCGGGCTTTGAAAGGTGACGCCGAGGGCCATGCCGCGGGGCACGATGGTGACCTTGCGGACCGGATCGGCACCGGGCACCAGCAGGCCCAGGAGGGCATGTCCCGACTCGTGGTAGGCGATCCGCTCCCGGTCCCCCGGGCCCAGCATCACTTTTCGCTCACTGCCCAGGAGGGTCTTCTCGATGGCATCCGAAAAGTCCACCATGGAGACCGAGGTCTCGCCCTTGCGAGCGGCCGCGAGTGCCGCCTCGTTGACCAGATTGCGGAGATCCGCTCCGACCAGGCCCGGGGTCTGACCGGCCACCGCGTCGAGGTCGACACCGCTCGCCAGGGGCACGCCTCGGGTGTGAATCCCCAGGATCGCGGCCCGACCGCGCCGGTCAGGTGGCAGCACCGTGACCCGACGGTCGAAGCGACCGGGGCGGAGCAGCGCCGAGTCGAGCACGTCGACGCGGTTGGTCGCTGCCAGCACGATGACGCCCTCGCGCGAATCGAAGCCGTCCATCTCGGTCAGCACCTGATTCAGGGTCTGTTCCTGCTCATCGTGACCGCCGATCCGCACGTTGCCGCCCCGGCTGCGACCGATGGCGTCAAGCTCGTCGATGAAGACGATGGCTGGCGCCGCCTGCCGTGCCTTGACAAAGAGATCGCGCACGCGCGAAGCTCCGACGCCGACGATGGCCTCGATGAATTCCGAAGCCGAGATGCTGAAGAAGGGAACGCCCGCCTCCCCCGCGACCGCCCGCGAGAGCAGCGTTTTGCCGGTCCCTGGCGGCCCGATAAGCAGCACCCCCTTGGGCACCCGGCCGCCCAGCCGCTGATATTTCTGGGGCTCTTTGAGGAAATCGACCACCTCCTGCAATTCCTGCTTGACCTCGTCGATGCCGGCCACGTCGGCAAAGGTGGTCCCCGGTTGCTCGGCGTCGTAGAGTCGAGCCTTGCTCTGTCCGAAGCCCCCCAACAGGCCTCCGGCCCCGCCGGCCATGCGGCGACTGAAGTAAAGGAATGCGCCCACGATCAGGAGAGCGGGCCCGAGACTGAAGAGCACGGTTTCCCAAAACGGCTGGGGCGGATTGGGGGGATTGGCGTTGATGGTCACGCGATGCTTCTCCAGCAGCGCTTCCAGTCCTGCATCGGCAAAAGACGGGCGCTGCGTGGAGAAGTGGGTGGCCGTGTCTTTGCTTCCCGATGAAGCACCGACCGCCTTCCGGGTGGTCCCGATGATCGACTCCCCCGTGCTGGTGATACTGGTCACGTTGTCCGCGGACACCTGCTGTTTGAAGACGTTGTAGGGGATGACGACGGACTTCGTTTGACGGCTGGACGAGAGCGCGTTGCTGATGATGACGTTGCCCACGACGAGAACCACGAGAACGATCCAGAACCGCGGCGAACTCATCTGCCACAGCGACCCGCCCGGTCCCTTCGGCATCCCGTTGCCGCGTTTCGGTGAGTTGGTCGCTATTGCTCCCCTCCCCGCGTGCAACCCTCCTGGCGCTGCCTCGGCAACCCGCCTACCCTCCGATCGATGCCGGAGCGGACAACCTCCCCCACCGCTTCCAATGCGCTGATCATGGCCTACTCGATCGAGCGACGACGACTGCCGATGGTGGCTGCCGCGCGGCCCGGTACAGCCCGGTACAGCCCGGTCTGGTGCTCACGCACTGCGAGCATGATCATTCAGAGCTGCGTCCACCCGTGCCCCCGATGACCAGGAGAAGGGCGCTCTCTTCGATCGCCTCGACGTCGTGCGGAAGACCGGCATCGATCGCCATCAGGCCTCCACGCCGAAGCTCGAGCGTGCGTTCGCCGACTCCCAGGCGCAAGCTCCCCTCCAGAGCTTGCAGCACAATGGGGCCGTGAGCCCGATGTTGGTGCATGTGCCCTTGGGCCCTTAGGGCGATGAGCACCACGCGCAGGTCCTCTTCGTTGACAAGCGTCATGGCGGCGTGGTCGGCTCCGCCATAGGCCGCGCCAGCCCGGATCTCGGCCAACTCTTTGAAGAGGTCAAGTTCGATGATTGGGGCTGAAAACTTGGTGGCGTATCGCTCTGGGGATGGCTGGGCTGGTTCCATGAGTGCCATGTTATCCGGAAAGCTACCAGGACTAGCGGGTGGTTCGATCTGCCCTGGTCAGCCGACGGCGGCCAGACGGTCCGCCCACGCTCTTCCCTGGCGTAACCAACGGGCGCGCCCCGAACCGCTCAACACCAGGACTTCCGTTGATCGCGTACGTTCCTTCGGCCTTTAACTCAGCCAGCGGATTGATCGCGCTCTACGAACTCATGCACGGCCGGCTCGGTCCCGCGCTTCCGGGCTGCCTGTGAAAGCGCCCACACGGTTCCGCCCGCAGCCCACTTTTTAGCCTGCGCCTGATCACGCCTCGACCAACGCCGGATTCTCTGCTCCCGGGCGGTATGGCTCAACGTACCCCGGCCGAGCACGGACAGGGACGCGGGTGAAGATCGCCGGCTGGGGATTGGCGAGCGCCCGCAACCGGCCGATGCGCCCGGATTCGGCGAGCACCACCGGGGCGCGATTAGGGCACCGCGGTCAGCCGCCGGCCATAGCCCCCACGATCATGAACGGCTCAGAGCCCATGGCGACCGCGTCAGGAAGTGGGGCGTCCGGCGGCTCATCGGACAAGTCCTGCTCGCAGGCGAAGAATCTCAACAGCGGCCGGCGCCGGAGGGTGACGCGATCGCGAATCGTTCCTTGTAGCACCGGGTAGGTGGCCTCCAGGGCGTCGAGAATGGCCCGCTGCGTGACGGGACCCTCAACTTGGACCTCCACCTCCTTACCGACCTTGGCCAGCGTCCGCAGGTGAGGCGGAAAGACGACGCGAATCACGGCAGTGTTTGCACCTCCACCGATAGGACCGCGGGGAGGTCGCGAACGATCGGGGCCCAGCTGTCACCCGAGTCGGCCGAACCGTACACCTGCCCGCCGGTGGTCCCGAAGTAGACGCCGCACGAGTCGAGAGAATCTATTGCCATCGCATCGCGCAGCACGTTGACGTAACAGTCGTGCTGGGGCAGACCGTTGGTCAGCGCCTCCCATTCAATGCCACCGGTTCGGCTGCGGTAGACGATGAGTTTGCCATCCAGCGGAAAATGTTGGGAATCGCTCTTGATTGGAACCACGTAAATCGTGTCCGGTTCGTGAGCGTGGACGTCGATCACGAAACCAAAGTCGGTCGGAAGATTGCCGCTGACCTCCTGCCAGGAATCGCCCGAGTCGTCGCTGCGCATGACGTCCCAATGCTTCTGCATGAAGAGCACGTTCGGACGCGACGGGTGCATCGAGATGCGGTGAACGCAATGCCCCACCTCGGCGTCGGGGTCGGGAATCCCCTCCGAGCGCAGCCCGCGATTGATGGCTCGCCAGTTCTGACCCGCATCATCGCTCCGGAATACTCCCGCCGCCGATATGGCGACAAACATCCGACCCGCGTTGCTCGGGTCCAGCACAAGGGTGTGCAGGCACAGGCCGCCCGCACCCGGTTGCCAGGATGGCGCCGTTGAATGGGTTCGGAGCCCGGCCAACTCCTGCCAGGAGTTTGCGCCGTCAGTGGAGCGGAAGAGGGCGGCGTCCTCGACCCCGGCGTAGACCGTGTCCAGATCGGTCAGCGACGGTTCAAGGTGCCAGACACGCGCAAATTCCCATGGATGCGGGGAGCCGTCATACCACTTGTGCTGCCCGGGCACACCGTCATACTGAAACTCGTTACCCACCGCCGCCCAACTCGCTCCGCCATCGTCCGAGCGCTGCAAGATCTGTCCGAACCAGTTGGTGGTCTGCGAGGCATAGAGCCGATTCGGGTCAATCGGCGAACCCTTGAGATGGTAGACCTCCCAGCCCGGGAAGTGTGGCCCGGTGACTTCCCAACGAGCCCGCCTCTCGTCCGACGTCAACACAAACGCACCCTTCCGTGTGCCCACCAGGACCCGGACTTGGCTCATTTTTTCAATCCCCTTCCGACTGCTATGAGGGAGGCCTAGCCTCCGCTCCAAGGCCGCGAATGATGCATTCTAAGCGGCCAAGCGCCGTCTGTACCAGCCATTTGGCCGTGGCCGGCACTCGTTGTAAGGCCGCCGCAGCCTCCCCCGTTCGGGATCGGGATCGGGGATGGGCAGAGCAGCATATCGAGACTCGGATCAGTCCGGCCGCATCGATCGGGGTCCGACTCCTGGTCCCCGAAATCGCCCCTCAACGGGGCGTCCCAAAGCCCCCAAGGGGAGCTCCAAAAGCACCCATCGGCCCAGGGGCGCGGGGATCACCGCCAGGCTGGGCGTCACCCGGGCCAGCGCCAGGCACGCGGCTCGGTAGTGAATTCCAGTCCCCAGGCTGGCCCAGTGTGCCTCGAGCTGGTAGTCATTCTTTGATGACGTCATGGTGGGCGGCCCAAACTCGGGGTGCCACCGCAGGTGTCTAAGGACGCGCGCGTAGGTCCGAGGTTTTGGCGGCTCCATATAATCGAGCGGTGCCTGGACTCGGCGCATCATCCGAGGACGCTCAGCGGGTGAGCGAAGAGCTTTGCCTGGAGCCGGACCTGGAGGTCGTGCGCCGGGTTACCGAGGCCATCCTGGCCAACGTGGGTCGCGCCATCGTCGGCAAGCAGGAGGAGATCAAGCTCTGCCTGATCGCCCTGCTCTGTCACGGACATCTTCTGATCGAGGACGTGCCCGGAGTGGGCAAGACCATGCTCGCCAAGTCCCTGGCCCGCTCCTTTGACTGCACCTTCCGCCGCATCCAGTTCACCCCTGACCTCCTGCCCTCGGACGTCACCGGCGTTCGTGTCTTTAACCAGAAGTCGGGGGAGTTCGAGTTTCGGCCCGGTCCCGTGTTTGCCCAGGTTCTGCTGGCCGACGAGATCAACCGGGCCACGCCAAAGACCCAGTCGGCCCTTTTGGAGGCGATGGAGGAGCGTCAGGCCACCATCGACGGCGAGACCTACGAGTTACCTCGGCCCTTCCTGGTCATGGCCACCCAGAACCCGATCGAATACGCGGGCACCTTCCCTCTCCCCGAGGCCCAGCTCGACCGCTTCATGATGAAGGTGCGCCTCGGATACCTGGACGTGAAGCAGGAGGCGGCACTGCTCGGGCAGCAGAAGGTGGAGTCCCCCATGAACGAACTCAAGCCGGTGGTGTCGCCCAGCGAACTGGCCGCCGCCCAGCGCGCTGTTGCGCGGACGTTCGTCAAGGAGGAGCTCAAGGAATACACCGCCCGACTGGTCCAGCGGACGCGGAGCCACGCCGATGTTGCCCTCGGAGCAAGCACCCGCGGCACCCTCAACCTCTTCCGGGCGGCCCAGGCACGAGCCGCCATCGAGGGCCGAGGATATGTGGTCCCCGATGACATCAAGGGTCTGGCCGCCTGCATCCTCGCCCATCGGCTCATCCTCCGCCCCAACTCCGAGGTCCTGGGACAGACGTCGACCAAACTCATCGCGCAGCTGCTGGAACGAGAGCGCGTGCCCCAGATCGCCTACGATGGCTGACCGCATCCCTCCCCACCCCAGCGCCGATCGCTGAACGCCAATGGGAGCCCTGGCCAAGGTCCTAACTGCGGTCGGCCTGGCGACACTGCTCCTGCTCTCCTACCTGACCGGCATCCGGGCTGCCTTCATCCTCGCCTACGCTCTGATTCTGCTCGTCGCCTGGGCCTGGGCCTGGCCGCACTTGGCCGCGCGCGGGATCGGTTTGGAGCGCCGCATCCAGTCCGGAACAGCTTCGGTCGGCGAGTCCTTCACGGAGACGCTCGAGGTTTGGAAGGCCGGTTGGGTTCCGACGCCGTGGCTGGAGGTCGTCGACATGAGCGACATTCCCGGCTACCAGGCGGGTCGGATTGTCAGCCTCAATCGCGGTCCAGTCCGCTGGACGGCCCGGGGCACATACCGCCTCCGCGGCTGGCAAACGTTCGGACCCACGCTGCTACGGGTGGCCGAACCCTTCGGCATGTTCACCCGGGAGGTGCGTAACGACGAGCAGAATCGGATCCTGGTTCATCCGCGCGTTCACCCCCTGCCCCAGGTCGTGCTGCCCTCGACCCAGCACGCGGGCGAGACCACGCGCCACGGCGCCTGGGCGGACTACCCGCCCGAAACCGGTGGGGTCCGCGACTACACCCCAGGCGACGCCTACGGCCGGATCCACTGGCCACTTTCGGTCAAGCACGACCATCTCATGAGCAAGACCTTCGAGCAGCCCCTTACCACCGACCTCTGGATCGCCCTCGACCTGGCCCGCAACGCCCACTGGGGCAACGGAGAAGGCTCCACCCTTGAGCTGGCGATCAGCCTCGCCGCCTCGCTCGTGGTTCAGGTCGGCCAGCTTGGACGGCTGGTCGGCCTGATGGCCAACGACCGGCGGGGTACAGCTCTTGAGCCCCATCGCGCCGAACGCGACGGACGCGCGGTTATGGACTACCTGTCGGTCGCCGGCGCCGACGGCGAGGTGCCTCTCGCTCAGGCCCTGGCCTGGGATCGAATCAGACGAGTGCCGCACCGAGGGCTGGCCGTGATCACAGCCAGTCCCGACCCGTCCTGGGTGCACGCGGTGCAGGCCGCGCGCCAGCGGGGGAGTTCCCTCATCGTCTTCTACATTGACGCCGCCAGCTTCGGAGCTCCCGCTCGCGCGGCCAGCCTCGATCTCGGCTCGGAGGTGGACCTCTACGTGATCAGGCGGGGTGACGATCTCTCTCGACTGAGGAGGACCCGCGATGTTGCGACCCTGGCCTGAGCGGGCGGCGGGAAGGCTGGGGCGACTCCACCTCCCCTCGGGGTGGGCACCTTCGCTCCTACTGGCCCTACTCCTGGTCCTTGCCCTGGGCAACTCGACGGTGGCGGCCCAGTGGGTGCCCGGCTCGGCCCCAATCCGGAACGTCGGACTCCTGGGCGGCATCGTCGGGGCGGGGCTGGCGTTGGCGGCCCGAGTCCGCTGGCCGGTGGCGCTGGCGGTGACCTTGGTCGCCGGCGCGGTTGTGGCCTACTGGACCGCCGCGCCCGTGGGGGTGCACATCTACCCCTACGACGCCGCCAGCCGGCAGGCACTCCAGGCCTGGAATCAGCAGCTTCTGGCCGGGGACCCCACCCAACCTTCGGTGTTCTTGTTCCTGCTCTGCCTGCTGGCGTGGCTGATGGGTGGCTGGTTGCTTTGGTCCACCCTGCGCTCACGGAAGCCCCTCCTGGGCATGATACCGATGGGTGTCGGTCTGGCCACCAACGTCCTCAACTATCCGGATCAACAGGGCGGGTACGTGTTCGTGTTCATCGTGCTGCTGTCCGCGCTGCTGCTTTGGACCAACTACCGGCGCTCGCTGGACGCGGCCCACGGGATCGGTGTGGGCGCTCTGGGTGATTTCCGCTGGAACTTCTGGAAGACGGGAGCGGGCATCACCGCGACCGTGCTCGTCCTCGGCATCCTGGCTCCGCCACTTTCCTCCACCGACCGCTCGATTGATCTCGAGTCGGGCATTTTCAATGGCTGGGCCAGCCTGATCGCCAGCCTCAACCACCCGGCCGAGCCGGGGATGGGGGGCATGCCCTCGGAATCGATCGGGTTCGCGACGTCGATTCAGCTGAGCGGCCCTCTGCGCCGCACCGGCGCCGTCGTGTTCACCTACAAGTTGCCCGCCTCCTTCGCCGGTCCGCACTACTTCCGGGGCTTGAACATGTCCGTTCCGGTCGATGGTATGTGGTCCGGCGCCGGCCTGTCGAAGCGGGTGCAGGTGCCCAAATCCAAGCCCGTCGCCTACGTCGACCACTACCCCGCTTCAACCACCTCGACCTTCAACATCGACATGCTCCGGCCGCCCGCGAGCGCTCCTGACGTCCTCTTCTACCCCGGACATCTGGTGCGGACCGACCGAGCCACCGACGCCGAACAGGGGCTGCCGTGGCCCGTATCGTCACCCGGCACGCTGGAGACGGTCGACGAGCTGAGCACGGCCAACGGTACCGCCCAGGGTCGGTACGCGGTCACGGTCAGCTTCTTGGACCCAACCGTGCCGGAATTGGAGAACGACCCCGGGCCCTATCCAAATTGGGCCCTTACCTACCTGACAACGGAGTCGACCACGCCCCAGGCGCTGGCCACCGCCGCCCGGATCAGGCAACTCGCGCTGCAG